>Ga0272441_10001211_pt1 | contig 55245 bp, 40 predicted proteins | sample SSMProp6N_FD_193582 | JGI IMG/M metagenome (GOLD analysis project Ga0272441, IMG submission 193582) | Marine sediment archaeal communities from Little Sippewissett salt marsh, Falmouth, MA, United States - SSM-Prop-6N | ecosystem: Environmental > Aquatic > Marine > Wetlands > Sediment ...
GCGTACCCGGATTGCTTCTGGCTGCACGCGGACTGCGACGAGGATGGGGATGTCGATTTTGACGACATCAACCCGTTCGTCGCCTTGCTGGGCGGCTAGTCCGCTCGTCGCCGGGCGGCTGCTCTGCCCGGCGAAATGTGAAAAGCTGAACCCCCCACGGCCGGCAGCCGCTCACCCCGAGCGCCTGCCGGCCGATCGTTGCGCAGTCTGCGCAGCTCACGGCGATGGTGGCGACGGCTGTCAAGCGAAGTAGGCGGCGGCGCGACGAAACAGGGCCAGCCCGTCACCCTCGGCACGCGCCGGGAGGGAGGACCAGCATGGGTGCTGTGTCCATGTGACGAATCGTTCCGGGTGTGGCATGAGGCCAAGCACTCTTCCGGATTCGTCACACAGGCCGGCGAGATCGCCCCAGCTTCCGTTGGGGTTATACGGATCACCGTGCACATCCGCCGCGCCCTCCGGCGGCGCGACGTAGGTGATCGCATCCTGACCGGCATCGGCGACGGCCTGCAGACTGTCTCTGCTGGAGAAGAGCACGCGTCCTTCACCATGGGCAATCGGCAGCTCGTACACGCGGCCCGGGTCGAGGAAGACACAGCGATCGGCCCTGGCACGCAGAGTCACCCACCGGTCCTGGAAGCCCGGTGGCTCGTTCTGGGCAATGGTACAGCAGCGAGATCCGTTGCTGTCATTCCGGAATGGCAGGATGCCGGCCTGCACGAGCACCTGGAAGCCGTTGCAGACGCCGAGCACGATCTTGCCGCCCCCGATGAATGCGTGGAGCGCATCGCCCAAGTGGCGGCGCACCTGCGCCGCAAGGATCCGTCCGGCAGCAATGTCGTCGCCGTAACTGAACCCACCTGGGATGGTGAGCGCCTGGAACTCGTCGAGCATCGCCGGATGCTCGATCAGCCGGCGGACGTGCACGCGCGTGGCACGCGCACCGGCCAGTTCCCAGGCGTGTTGGGTCTCGAGGTCGCAATTGGTGCCAGCCGCTCGGAGTATCAATACGCGTACTTGTGCCACGAGTTCGCCGACCTGCCTTTCCAGGCCCGATAAAGCGACTTTCCCTTGAACGTCGCTGGCCGGGCCCCGAGAATCTAACGGATGAGAGGCCGCTTGTCTGCCGGGAGGCGCAGATGGCTATTCTGTTCGCAACGATGCTGCTGCTGGGGCTGGTGAATCCACAGGAGACCGACTTGTCGGGAATCGAACTCGACGAGGATCCTGACGCGCCGACTGAGAGCGTGTACGAAAGCCCCATCGAGCGAACCATGCGGTGGGTCTTCAACGGCCTCAGCGAAACGACCGACTGGGAGACGCACTGGACGTATCTCGCCGCCGCGATTGAAGACGTGTACGCGCAGAACGGCTGGGACAGCGAGCCGGATGCGTTCTCGCTATCGCTGATCCGGGAGGTGGGGGCGATCCCGCCCTGGGAGCTGCAAGCCCGCTTTGACGCCATCTCGGCACGCGTCGCCGATCGTTACCTGCTGGACGAAGAGCAGGAGCTGATGGTACGGGAACTGCTGCTCCGCGAAGCGAATGCGATGTTTGTGCGTCACGCCGGCCGCGTCCTGCCCACCATGATTGAGGCCATCGACACGCGACTCGGCGGGGAGCCGTTCACGGCTGAGCAGGTGGCTCGCTGGTCAGAAGCGATGGGCCCGATCCTGGACGACGCGCGCCGGGAAACCAACCGCGCGGCGCTGGAGTTCATGACCATGCTCGACGCCGACCAGCAGGCCCTGGCTCTAGCGGACCTCGGGGCGCTGCACAATCGCCTGGAGCGCGTCGAGGAGTTCCGGGAATTGTGGGAGCAAGGTGATTGGGACCCCTCGGATTGGGGGCTGGACAGTGATCCGATTCAGTGGGGTGTGAGTGTGACCGCGCTGGAGGGTGCGAGCCCCGAGGCGCGCGGCGCGTCGCCGACCGCCACAAGCCGCCCGGCGGAGAGCCTGGACCCGTGGGCGGTGTACGTGCGGGAGTATGTCCGGCGGTACGAACTCGATGACTCGCAACAGCAACGCGCGTGGATCATCTACGAGCGGTCGCGAGAGCGGCGGGATTTCCAGGCCAGCCGGTTCGAGCACCGACTCGAGCGCCGCCGCCGCCATCTCGCGACAGCGGAGAGTGAGAAGCTACGGCAGGCGGTAACGGCGATCGAAGCCGCGCGCGAGGCGACGCTGGACCTCGTTTTCAAGGCGATGAAACGGCAATTGGATCGACTGCCCACGCGGGCACAGCGCCGGGCCGGCCGGTTGCCGGTCACGACTGCGCCCGCGACGCAAGCGTCAGAGCGTGGGCCGATGGAAAAACCCTAGGCGGTCACGGTTGCCACGGCTGAGGAGGGTTGATCGGCGTATGAATCCCGCTATCATACGGTACTCGCCGGACCTTCCGGGTGCCGGCGGAGCCTCGGTAGCTCAGTTGGCAGAGCAGCTGGCTCTTAACCAGCGGGTCCTAGGTTCGAGCCCTAGCCGAGGCACGTTACGCAGCCCCGGGCGTTCTCCCCCCGGGGCTTTTGTATGCGCTTTTCGGCGACCTGGAAACCCGACCGGCGGTTGGCCGTGACCAGCGTGCTCATTCCGCACTCGGTCGCCGGATACCTCGAGGAGCTGAGCTCGTCACACGTCTGATGAAGGAGGAAACCGTGCAGATCACGACGACCTATCAGAAAGCGATGGGGCGCAAGTACCCGGAACAGGTCGCGATCGCCATCGCCAAGGATGTGCAGGGCAAGTACAACCCGATCACGCTGGGCTGGACGATGATCACATCCATCGACCCCCCGATGCTGGCCATCTCTGTCGGCCTGACGCGATACTCGCTCGAGGCAATCCGTCACGCGCGCGAATTCGTGGTGAGCTTCCCCTCCTCGGCAATGGCAAATGATGCGCTGTTTCACGGCACGGAATCGGGGCGCGATCTCGACAAGCTGGCCGCGTGCGGAACCCGGACACAGCCGGCGAGCGGCGTGGATGGCGTGCTGCTGGCCGAGGCCGTCGCGAATTTCGAGTGCAAGCTCGAGTCCGAGCTGACAACGGGCGATCACGTGATCTTCGTCGGCCGGGTTGTGGCGTCGCACATGAACGAGGACCCGTCCGTTCGCCGGCTGTACACGCTGGGGCACGAGAAGCTCGGCCCTGTCGTTCCCGAATGACGGCCCATCGGCACCTTCTTCTCTTGATCCAGAGCTTCGGGTCCAGTAGATTGAATTAGACGGGTACCTGGAGATCTGGGATTGGGAGTCACGTCCCTGCCTCTTGACCAGTGATCGCGGGGCAAGCACATCGAGCAACCGTACGCAGGCCCCCATTCGCGGTCTGGTCGGCCCGAGCTACCGTCCGGTGCGACACGGTGTCGACCGAGATGGAAGCCCGATAACCTGGAAAGAGCGAACCATGGCTTTGGCCACGGCCTGTGTTGCGTCCTCGTGCGATGCCCGGCGGCTCCTGAGGCACCTTTCCGCTATACAAGACATCCGTCACAGCTGTGAATGCCAAAGCACGGGGGCAGAACCTATCATGAACCCGGGCTTGGGGACCAGGGAGGTAGCTGTGCAGAAGTGTTTTCCCCGCTGCAGATGTGCAATGTTGATCGCCGCGGTGGGGCTGGCGTTGGGCGGGCTGGTGATCCCTTGTGTAGCACAACTCTCGAGCGACGACATCGACGGCCTGCGACAGCGTGGGACCGAGGAAGGCTGGACGTTCACCGTCGGCGATAATCCGGCCACCCGTCGCCCACTGGAGCAGCTCTGCGGGCTCGTTGAACCACCGAACTGGTGGGAGGGTGCGACCTTCGACCCCTGCACGCCGCGGGGCGAGTTGCCGAGCTACTGGGATTGGCGTTGGGGCGGGTGCACGCCGATCCGCGATCAGGGCGCGTGCGGTAGCTGCTGGGCGTTTGGCTCCATCGGTGCGATGGAGAGCGCCATTCGCATCGAAACCGGCGTCAGTGTGGACCTGTCCGAGCAATGGCTGGTGAGTTGTACCGAATCGGGCGGTTGTGGCGGAGGGTGGCACGCCTCGGCGAACGAATACCTACGTTGTGGAAGCTTGCAGGATCCGTGCGGCGAAGGGGGAGCCGTGCTGGAGGCCGATTTCCCGTACGTTGCGATGGACGACCCCTGCGAATGCCCCTACCCGCATCCGCACTGCCTCCACCACTGGGCCTACGTGGGCAGCGGGCCGCAGATCCCCAGCGTTGAGCAAATCAAGCAGGCCATCCTGGATCACGGCCCGGTCGTTACGTGCGTCCACGTCAACGCCGCCTTCCAGGCGTACACCGGCGGCGTGTTTCAAGGCTGTGCCGATGGGTCAACGAACCATTGCGTGGTGCTCGTGGGCTGGAACGACAGCCAGGGCGACGAGGGCTGCTGGATTCTGCGGAACTCGTGGGGCACCGGTTGGGGTGGCAGCGGGTACATGCGCATCGAGTATGGCTGTTCGCGCATCGGCTATGCCACGTGCTACGTCGACTATGTTCCACCAGCGGGTGACTGCAACGGCAACGGCATTCCCGACGTCCAGGATCTCGCGGAGGGAACCAGTCCGGACTGCAACGGAAACGCGATCCCGGACGAGTGCGATGTGGCCGACGGTCGGAGCGCCGACTGCAACGGCAACGGCCTCCCAGACGAATGCGAAATCGCGGACTTCAGCGCCGAGGATTGCAACGCGAACGGTGTGCCCGATGAGTGCGAGAACGAGAGTCTGAGCGGGTTCATCGGCGCGTATTTCGACGGGGCCGATTTCACAGGTGATCTGCGGGGCCGGATTGACGAGACAATCAACTTCAACTGGGGCCCCGGTGCACCGTGGGCTGCGTTTGGCTGTGACACGTTCTCCGTTCGGTGGAGCGGCTACGTGCGGACGCCGGACATCGCGGGCGAGTACACGTTCCAGACGCGTACGGACGATGGCGTGCGGCTGTGGGTCAACAATCAGTTGCTCATTGACCGGTGGATCGATCAATCGGCGGAGAACTGGTCGGGCACGATCGCTCTCCCGGCGGAAGCCGTGTGCCCGCTCGTGATGGAGTATTACGACAACACGGGGAACGCCAGGGCGAGGCTGCGCTGGCAGCCGCCCGGTGGCACGATGGTGACCATTCCGGCCGATCATCTGACACCGGCGCGAGACTGCAACATGAACGGGGTGCTCGACGACTGCGACCTCGCCGCGGGGACGAGCTTCGACATCGACGGCAACGGTGTCCCGGACGAATGCGATCCGCTCCGGGGTGATCTGAACTGTGACGGGCTGATCAATGACGCCGACATCGCCGTGTTCGTCACGGCACTTGGCGGCCCGCTCGCGTACCTGTCGGACCAGGCGAACTGCGATTGGCTTAGCGCGGACTGCGACTGGGATGGCGACGTGGATTTTGATGATATCAACCCGTTCGTCGCCCTGCTCGGGCGATGAACCTCGAACTCGACGCTGGGAATGCGGTGGATAACGATGGAAAGGAGAAACCGATGAGGAATCCGTTTTCGCGGGCTACCCATGTTGGTCTGGCACTTGTGGCCATGGTCGGGGTTCTGCTCTCGGCTGCACCCGTAGCGGCACAGCTTTCCGATGAGGACATTGCTGCCCTTCAGACGCGGGGCGAGAAGGAAGGCTGGACCTTCACCGTCGGCCACAATCCGGTGACGGACATCCCGCTCGAAGATCTGTGCGGCTTTGTGAAACCGCCGGATTGGCAGAAGATGGCCCGTTTCGACCCCTGCACGCCGCGCCGTGACCTGCCGGCCGCGTTCGACTGGCGCACCCTCGGTGGCTGTACGGTGATCAAGGATCAGGGTTCATGCGGAAGCTGCTGGGCATTTGGCACCGTTGGCCCGCTGGAGTGCAACATCAAGATCCGGGACGGCGTCACCGTCAGCCTCTCGGAGCAGTGGCTTCTCAGTTGCAACAGCGACGGATGGGACTGCGGCGGCGGCTTCTGGGCGCACGACTACCACGAGTGGAAGACGGATCCGTGCGGGGGGACCGGGGCCGTGATGGGCATGGAGTTCCCGTACTTCGGGTACGAAGCTCCATGTAACTGCCCCTATACCCACGTCTACCTGATCGACGATTGGGCCTACATCGGCAACTCGTACAGCATCCCCCCGGTCGACTCGATGAAGCAGGCGATCCTCGACTACGGTCCCATCTCCGTCGGTGTCTACGCCAACTCGGCGATGCAGGCGTACGGAGGCGGCATCTTCAACGGATGCTCCAACCAGACCACAAACCACGCGGTCGTCCTCGTCGGTTGGGATGACAACCAGGGCACCGAGGGCGTGTGGATCATGCGCAATTCGTGGGGCCCGGGGTGGGGAGAGAACGGCTACATGCGCATGCCCTACGGCTGCTCGAACGTTGGCGACGCGGCCTGCTACGTCAACTACCCTGGTTCGGCCCCGACGCTGAACTTCGTCTACCCGGACGGCCGCCCGCAAATGGCTTCGCCCAATGGCACGACGTTCCGCGTCAGCGTGACGGCCAACACCGGGACGCCCGTTGCAGGGACCGGCGTGCTGTATTGGGCCGTGGACGGCGGGTCGTTCCAGTCGGCCGCGATGACGCAGATCGGGTCCAACCAGTACGAGGCTCATCTGCCGCCGGCGGACTGTTTCGCCCATATTGACTGGTACGTGGGTGCCCAGGAAGCGACGATTGGCATGCTATACGACCCCGGCAACGCGCCTTACGATGCCTACTCCGCCATCGTCGCGACCGAGTTCCAGGTCCTGCTCGACGACAACTTCGAGACCGACCAGGGCTGGACGGTGTACAACGGGGCCTCCACGGGGAACTGGGAACGGGCCGCTCCCCAGGAGACGCAGTACAACGCAGGCTCGTGGTGGGATCCGCAGTGGGTCGTCGCGCAACCGGGGAATGATCACAGCTCCGCAGGCTCGCTCTGCTACGTGACCGGTCACCTGGCCGGCAGCGGTGCCGGCGACTACGACCTCGACGGCGGCCCTTCGCATCTGACCTCACCGGTGTTCGACCTGCAGGGAAGCGACGCCACCGTGAGCTACTGGCGCTGGTACCACATCAGCACGGAGTTGGATGATCAACTGGTGGTCGCCGTCTCGAACAACAATGGCGGAAGCTGGGTCACGGCCGAGACGGTGAGCAACCGCCAGACGTGGACGTACGCGGAATGGGCGGTCAGCGATTACGTTACACCGACTTCGCAAGTGCGTGTGCGCTTCACGGTGGATGATTCGCCCAACAACTCGCTGGTCGAGGCGTTGATCGACGATTTCACGATTCAGACGCTGGTGTGCGACCCGGGACCACAGTACCCGCTGGGCGACATGAACTGCGACACTGTGGTCGATTTCGAGGACATCAATCCGTTTGTGACGGCTCTGAGTGGCCAGAGCATCTACGAGACCGCCTATCCCGACTGCGTCTGGCTCAACGCCGACTGCGATCAGGACGGTGATGTCGATTTCGACGATATCAGCCCGTTCGTCTCGCTGCTTGGCAGCTAATCGCCGACCGGGCCTACACGCGTCCAGTGCTTCGGGCGCGGGTATGGCCAGGAGGGCCGTGAGCGGTCACGCAATCCGCCGAAAAGCGAGGAGATGCTTGACTGGTGGGAACGTCCCCGGTAAAAAAGACCTTGGATAAGGTCAAACCAACTCAAGTTCAGGTTGTGTCTGGGTGCCCGTTGGGGCACGAGGAGTACGGCACCGCGTACACGCGTGACAGGGAGAGAGAGTTCGGGCTGCGGGCCGGCGAATCGGGAGACAAGGACCTCGGCAGCCGCAACCGGCTTCCTGAAGCGCGCGTGCTCTGCGGGAATCGGGTTGCTGTGGCTTTCGACAATCGAGACCACATCGAAACGGAAGGAGTCTGAGGCAATGAAAGCGTGTTTACGAATCGGCGTAGCGGGACTGATGCTGGCATCGTGCGCGGCGGCGCTCGCGACCGACACGGGGAATTGGATGAGCGGACCGGACCCATTGCTCACGGGGACGTGGGACGAGACGTACGGCCCCAACGGTCCAGGCCAACCCGGTTGCTACGTCATGGCACAAAGCACGGGAACGCCCGCACAGTGGACGCTGGAGTATCTCTACATCCCGGAGGGCGAGACCCCGGATGTCACGTGGGAAGGCAACATCGCGACCTGGGTCACCGATTACGAGTCTGACTTGGCCCTGAGCGGTGGGATTCCCGCCACGCTGGCGCTGGCTGATGAACCAGCCATGTGGGGAATGGGAACGGCGTTCGAGTATGTGACCGCCGTTGTGACCGCACAGGTCGACTACACGGATCCTGACAATCCGGTCTACCTGAGTGGTGTGATTGACGGCTCGGGCCTGTCAGGCGACCTCACCGCGATGTTCCACGCAGACCTGGCCGAGACGTACGGTTTCCGCACACCCGGCCATGGTGGTGACGTCACGTACCTCGAACTCACGATCATCCCAGAACCCACAGCGCTGGCTCTGTTGGCTGTCGGGCTGCTCATCCGGCGCCGCTAGTACGCTTTCGTGACGTCAGTGCATACGGCACTCGGCGTCACACGTGAATACCGCGCAATCGAGGCTCGTCGCCTGATCGGGAGCACGGCGGCGAGCCTCTTGTGAATGGTCGTTTTCAATCCTCGGTTGTGTGTGGGGGGGGGGGACGCGGCCACGCCACCTCGGGGAAGTCCGGCGACACGTGAATCGGCGAGCCGAGCGCTACTCCGTCACGCCCACTGCTTTGGCCAATGCCACGAGACGTTGCGCGCGCTTGACCACCGGTGGGTCGATCATCTTGCTGCCGAGCGATACGGCGGCCAGCCCCTTAGCCTGCGCTTCCTCGAAGGCCACCACGATCTTCCGGGCCTTGTCGAGCTCGGCCGGTGAGGGTGCGAAGGCCTCGTGAATCACCTGAATCTGCCGAGGATGAATGCACCCCTTGCCATCAAACCCCAGGCTCTTGGCCTCCAGCACGCTGGCCCGCAGGCCGTCCATGTCGGCGACGTCTGAGAAGACCGTGTCGATCGGCTGGACACCTGCGGCGCGGGCGGCGTTGACGACCTGGCTGCGCGCCCAGAAGCTCTCGCGACCCTTGGCCGTCCGCTGCACGCCGATATCGGCGGTGTAATCCTCCAGGCCGATCGTCAGCGCGCAGACGTTCGGAGAAGCCTTGGCGATCTTGTACGCCTTGATGGCACCAAGGGCACTCTCGACGATGGGCATCAGGTACACCGGCCGTTCGATGCCGTGCTGCTTGAGGAGCTTCTGAACCCGCTCATCGACCTCTTCGACGTGGTCGTCGTCCTCCACCTTGGGGATCAGGATCACGTGCACATTGTGCGGGACGATGCAGTCGAGATCGGCCAGGCCGCGCTCACCCTGGTTGATGCGAACCATGCGCTCACAGCCCTTGAAGTCCATCGCCCGCAGCGCGTTCCGCACCAGCAGGCGAGCCTCGTCCTTCACCGATACCGCCACGCTGTCCTCCAGATCCAGGATGACGGCATCGGGCTTGTGCAAGCCGGCGTTGAGCATGAACTTCGGCTCGTTGCCAGGCATATACAGGCGCGAGCGGCGAAAACGGTCTCGCTGCGTCGGGTATTGGGCGTGATCCTCGAAGTCCGGGAGATACCCCTCCCCCACATCGACGCCCAGACGCCGAACAGCGGCCTCGATACGAGCCATCTGCACAAAGGGCAGCGCACCGGCATCCTCGATCTCCACTGCCGCATTGGGCACGCCGATCGCCGGAAGCATGTCCTCAGCCAAGCGACGGATCCGCTCCCCGTACATGACCTGGACCTTGGTCTTCAATTGCACGTCGATCCCGCCGGACTCCTTCGGCGTGATCTTCACCCAGCAATCGGAACGAACATCAGCGCCGCGACGTCCGGCCTCAGCGCATGGCGTGGTCTCTGTCATGGCAACCTCGAGAATGGTGCATAATCCTTCGAGCCATTGGCGGACCGGCACGCCGGAATACGCATCACGCGTGCTCGCACGGGCTGCACGGCCACCGGGCATCCTCGGCGCTCACACCGGAGATGCGCCTCGCACCGCTGAGTGTACCGTGCTTCCGGCCTGTCCCCAAACCCCTCGCTGCACACCCGCGCTGGAGGTGCGGGCTACTTGATGTCCAGCACCACGTTGCCGTAGTACGTCTGGTCGAGTCGTTCGCGGCCCACCGCCGGGAGAGACTTGTACTCGTACTGCGCGCCGAGCTTGAACTTCCACATCCCGTCATCGGAGAGTGGAAAGACGAGGGCCGAATCCGACACGAGCCGGTAATCCCGCAGCGACTCGAACGTCGGGTAGTACGTCGTGCCGTGCACAAACTGCATCCAGGGCGTGACATCGAGCCGGTAATCCAGTCCGAGTTCCGCTTGCGCGGCGTCCCGTGTAATGCCGTCGGAATAGGTCTCATGCAGGTAGCCCACACCGCCGCGGGTCTTCAACTCGTGTTCCGGCTTCTTGAGCCAGTAATAGCCGACACCAAGCGACGTGGAGAAACGCAGATCGATGTTCTCGAACTCGTCATACTCCAGATCCGAGCGGCCATACGCGAACCAGCGATCGGTGAACAGGTACTCGTAGTACGCTCCACCTTTGATCTCGTGGGTGGTCCGCTCGTCGTTGTCTTCCTGGTACTCGCCTGAGATGTAGAACTTGAGCAGGTCCTTGGCCGACTGGCGACGTACTTCGCCCCGCCCGCGGGCATCGAAGGTGTCGGTATTGCCTTCCCTGAAGACGATGCCGGCCTCAAGCGTGGCAGCCCACTTCGCGCGGGCGGCTTCGGCCTCTTCCTTGACCTTCGCGATCTGCTCCTCCATGGCCACCACTTCCGGGCTCTTGCCATCCTCGGACCACACCGCGCTGATCCGGTCGATCGAAACCGGCACGCCGCCCCATTCCGTCTGGACCACGACGCGATCGATCTCCGGCTTCCACTCGATCGGCCCTACGAGCCGATCGCCGGTGTCCATCCCGACATTGACCGACTCATCGGTTGAAATAGAGGTGACCATGTCCGCGGCGATCTCGAGCGTGCCGGCGAACTTGGTCTCGAGGATCAGCTTGCCACCGTCCATGCGCTGGACGGTCCCCAACAGGCGGCTGCCGTCCGAGAGCGTGATGACATCAGCAAAGCTGGTGCTGATTCCGGCTGTCACAAGCGCTATGAGCACAAGAGCGAGAACTCCAAAGCGTTCCATCTCGCGGCCCCTTTCGTGCTGTTGATGCATTGCCGCACCGCGACGGGCATACAGTCAGCCAAAGCTCGTGCCGGTAGTCGGGGAAAATGACATCCCGGGATAGCCCTGCCGCTGGCGCGACTCGGCTGACCTCCGCGGACGCATGCTAGTCCTCTGTACCCTCAATTTTGTCGAACAGGTTGTCGATTCCCTGATCGATGGCAGTCTGAATCGGCGTCAACAGCGCCGACCGGACGAGGTAGGTGAGCACTTCGCGCCCACTCAGCGTTACCGTGCTTGACGTTGTGAACTCACCCAAATTGCAGCCGCCGAAAGCGAGCGCCGTGCCTGCCGTGCAGACCAGGGCAAGGCGTCGCAACCCTCGCACGCGCTTGTAACCCTTCATCGCGAATCTCCCTCACACCTCACAGGTAACCGTGCAGATACCGTGCAACTCAGTCCGGCTAAATCACGATCCGAATCAGCGTCGCGCTCAATGACGAATGCCAAAGCGACAACTCGACACGCACACTCCGGCAGCCAAGCCTGCAGCCCAAACGCACCCGCGGCCGACGAATCCCGAATCTGAATGGCTCTCCGTTCCCTGTCACACAGCCACTGGAATCGCCGTCGATTTGTATAACACCTGGCGGCCCTGATGACCAGCCATTCTCGGCGCAGCCCGAATCACAAGGCGGATTCTCGCGAATCCCCGCCGTGTTTTCAACCCAAGACCTGGATTCGAGTCGTGCACATACAGCGCACCCGTCCACCGGACGAGATCACGCAACCATCAGGCTGCTCATCATGCGCGGCGAGTTCGCTCGAGGCTGGCGCGCGTGTAGGCTAGCAGCCCCCCGGCGTCCCGGATGGCGAGGATCTCCGACGGTAACGTCGGAAACACGAAGACCTTATCGTCAACGGTAATCCTTCCCGCCGCGATGTCCAGACTGACTTGGCTCCCCTCCCGGTACGCGTCCACGGCCTCGGGGCACTCGATCAGCAGCAACCCCTGGTTGATCGCCGCACGGTAGAAAATGCGGGCGAAGCTCTTCGCGACGATCGCCTCGACGCCGACCGAGCGTAGGCCGAGCGCGGGCTGCTCGCGTGAAGAACCGCACCCGAAGTTCTTCCCCGCGATGACGAGATCACCAGGCTGTACATTCTCGGCAAAGGAGGCATCCAGATCCTCGAGCAGGTGCGGCCGAATCTCCTCCGGCGTCGAGCAGGTATACGTGTACTTGCCGGGGAAGAGCATGTCGGTGTTGATATCGTCGCCGTAGTGCCAGACACTCATGTTCAGCCCTCAACCATCGGCCTTCAGCCAGCGAAGTTGCGCTTCGCCGTGCCCTGCGTGCCTACTTCACCGTACGCGGATCGGTGACGACCCCATGCAGGGCCGACGCCGCCACGGTAGCCGGGCTGGCGAGGTAGATCTCGGCTTCTTTGCAGCCCATGCGACCCTTGAAATTCCGGTTCGCCGTCGAGATACACGCCTCGCCAGGTGCGAGAACGCCTTGGTGCGCCCCCAGACACGGGCCGCAGCCCGGCGGCAGGACAAGGGCCCCCGCCTCCGTCAACGCCGCCAGCGTGCCGTCCTTCGCCGCCGCCGTGTACACCCGCCGCGACGCCGGCAACACCAGCAGCCGCGTGTTCGACGACACTTGGCGCCCTTTGAGCACATCCGCCGCCTGGTGCAGATCGCTCAGCCGACCATTCGTGCACGTCCCAATCAGGCACTGATGCACGCGTGTGCCGGCGACCTCACCGATCGGCTTCACGTTGTCCACCGTGTGGGGACAAGCCACCACCGGCTCCAGCTTCGACAGGTCGTATTCCAACTCCCGCACATACGCCGCGTCCGCATCTGCCCACACCGGCTCGTATGCATCCCGCGCCACGCCCACGGTGTCCAGATACGCGGCTGTCTGCTCGTCCACCGGGAAGGCGGCAGCCTTGGCACCCATCTCGATGCCCATGTTGGCCACAGTAAAGCGCTCCTCGACAGACAGGTTCGCCACGTCCCCGTGGAACTCAACCGCGTGGTACGTCGCGCCGTCAGCCCCGATGTCGCCGATGATCCGCAGGATAAGATCCTTGGCCCCAACGCCCCGCGGAAAGCCTCCATGCAGGGTAACCTTGATCGTCGGCGGCACCTTCAGCCACGTTTCACCAGTGAGCATCAGGCACGCGGCCTCAGTTCGGTCGATGCCGGTGGAGAAACATCCGATGGCCCCGTACGAACAGGTGTGCGAATCGCTGCCGACGATGACCGTACCGGGCTTCGCGTGGCCGCGTTCAACCACAACCTGGTGGCAGATACCCACACCGACGTCGTAGAAGTTCTGTATGCCATGCTTCTCGACGAACGCGCGCACCTGCTGGTGCCCGGTCGCGGTCTTCTCGTTCGCGGCCGGCGTGACGTGGTCAAGCACGATGATCGACAGGTCCGGCCTCACGACGCCGTACTGGTCAAGCTCCGGGCCAATCTTGCCAATGATGGCGGCGGTGTTGTCATGGGTCAGCAGGTGGGCAGGCTTGACGGTGACAATCTGCCCCACGGCCACGTTTTCCAGACCAGCCGTGTTCGCCAGGACCTTTTGTGAGAATGTAGCGCCCATCGGTTGTCTCGAATCGTGTTTGTGGTTCGTTGTTGGCCGCCAAGATCAGACTAGCGGCTGTCGGCATTTGGTGCCAGAGGCCCGCCACACGCGCTCTGACCAGTTCGGCGAGTATTCACCCGGCCCGCGCGGTCGCCGTTCGGATGACGCACATCCCCCTTCCGTCACCGCGTAACCGGACTGAGCAGGCCGCCGCGCTGGTAGATCGCGAGTTGGGCATCGGACATCGGCGTGCCCTGAATGCTGTCGCCAGCGGGTCGTTTGATTGCGCCCGTGGTGAAGTCGACCTCGACCTCCTCGCCATCTTGAACATCACTGCCCGTCGCGGGGACGCACAGAATCGGCAAGCCGGCGTTGATCGCGTTCCGCTCGTAGATCGCCCCGAACGACTCGGCGACGAGGGCCGCGACGCCGAGCGTCTTAAAGCAGTCCACCGCCTGCTGCCGTGAACTGCCGCAGCCGAAGTTCTTGCCGGTGATAATGATGTCGCCGGGCCGGCACTTCTTCGCGAAGTCTTCCCAGCCGGCGAGGTTGTCGAACGCGTACTGCCCCATCTCCGCCGGATCCGTAATCGCCAGATACCGGTTGTGGTAGATCATGTCGGTGTCGATGTTGTCCTGGCGAATGACCCACACACGGCCTTTGACGGTCGTCGGCTTCTGAGTGCGTGTGCCGCTGCTCCCCGGACGGTGCGCCTCGTCGACGGGTGCCGTCTGCGCACCAGCCCGGCCAAACGTCGCCACCTCCGCCGGTATCGCATCCGCGGACGCGATCACACCGGCAATCGCCGTCGCGGCGGCGGTCTCGGGCGAAGCGAGATACACACTGCCCTTGCCCTGCTTGCCGGGGAAGTTGCGGTTGCCCGTGCTGACCGTCACTTCGCCCGGGCCGTTCTGGCCAATCTGGCCCGCGGCACAACCCGCACAGCCGGCGTTGCCCACCAATGCGCCGGCGTTCTTCAAGGTCCGCATGACGCCCTCATCCAACAGCCGCCGCCAGACAGCGTCCGTGGATGGCACAATCTTCAACACGACGCCGGGTGCCACGCGTTTACCTTCCAGCACGCGGGCCGCCGCGCACAGATCCTCGTAGCGGCCGTTCGTGCACGAGCCGATGAAAACGGAGTCCACCTTCGTGCCGGCTACCTCGCTGACCGGGATCGCGTCATCCGGATGGCCCGGCCGTGACAGCATCGGCTCCAGGCCGTCGACGTCGATCGTTACATCCTCGATGTACCCGGCACCGTCATCGGCGTAGACCGGTGCGAAGCCCTGCTCGCCCACGGGTGGAACGCCGAAATCGGTCGCGAATCGCCTCTGGGCCCGCTCGCAGTATTCCACGACCGCCTTGTTCGGCGGAAACAGCATGATGATGCCGCCGGCTTCGGTGCACATCGACGCGATCGTGACGCGGCCGGCGAGATCGAGCTGATCGACGTACGGGCCGTAAACCTCAGCCGCACGGCCGAGCAGACCATTGGCCCCGAAATGCCGGACCAGCGCCAACGTCACGTCTTTCGGCGTCGCGCTGGCGGCCGGCATACCTTCCAACCGGACGCGTGTGGTCGGCGGGACCTTGAACCAGACGGTCCCATGGGCGAACGTGTGCGCGATGTCCTGATCGCCCATGCCCTGCCCGAAGGCGCCGATCGCACCGAGGATGTTCGCGTGCGAGTCGGTCGACACGAGCGTCCCGCCGGGCCCGACGAGCCCGTAGTCGATCGCGACGTGCGTGCCGATGCCGGAATCAACGTCGAACACCCTGATTCCCTGCTCGCGCGCAAACTGCCGGCAGGTGTGCTGGTTGGCGGCGTACTTCTGATCCGACCCGCCGGGGTTGCAATCGAACGTGAAAAACGTCCGTGACGGATCCGCGATGGAAAGACCGTTGTCGCGGATGTTCTTGACGACATTCGCCCCGCCAAAATCACGCGCCACGCGCGCGTCGATGTGAATGTCGACAATCTCGCCGGGCGAAACACCGCGACCGGCGTGGCTACTGAGGATCTTCTCGATGAGGGTATGTGCCATTCCGATAACCTGTTCTTAGTGCTCTTCGTCGCGATAACGTAACTGGCGTTTGACGCCAGACACGCCTATCCGTCACACGCTCGTTGGGGCATCCGGTGCGCTCACTGTCGAATCTTCAGGACGTCTTCTTCGAACGCCTTTCCGCATTCCGGGCAACGTGGGGTTTTCTGGCCGCGCAGATCATAACCGCAGTGGGAACACGTTGGGCGACCACCGGCCCCCAGTCGCATCCATCGCTCGATTGCCGCCTGCAAGTCTTCGGGCAGGCTGCGCGTGGGAAGGACAAAGTACTGGACCTTTCGCCTGATCAGGAGCCATATGTCCGGATAGCGCCAGAGTTCGTCCAACGCTCGCCACTTCACCAGCGACGCCCCCTGTTCCGATGATATCGCGATCCCGTCGTTGCTGAATGTATACGAGACGGCAGTGTCCTCTGCATCCCGTAACCATGCGAGGGACCGACGGCGATATCTTACGTACGCTACCAGGTATTGAAGGCACGAGATCACGAAGGCCGTCCACACGACGGCGATCCACATGGTGCGAGTACTCAACCATGTGAAGACCGCAGCCGCGACCAGCACGAGAGACTTCGATATCGTCGCGTAACGGTAGGTGCGAAACCAATAGCGATTCAAGGCGCGCGAGCACTCGCCGCGCGTCAGCTCAAAGCGGATATCCCACTGCCGCGCCTGTTCCTTCCGAGGTTCGTCGGTCGGCCGCTCCGCCCCTTCGTCACTCCGTCGCTCTGTCGCTCCGGCCCTACTCAATCAACGTCCCCTTCTCCATCATCACCAGTGGGTTGAACGTCCCAAAGTCGGCTTGGTGAATCAGGACCGTTTCGACACATTGCGGGCGGCCGTCCCCTTCTTTCGCGTGGCAGGCAATCGTGTTGAGGATTTCATCCGGCAGACCGACCTCGTGGGCGATATATGTGCCGGAGATCGGGTGGCGGGCACACATGCCGCAGCGGCTCTTGTGGTAGCCGCCGGCGCCGTCGGGCTCAAACTCCAGCAGCTTGCCGACGTCGTGCAGCAGTCCGCCGGCCAACAGCCGATCGTAGTCGATCTTGTACGGCATCTCGTGATACGCAGCCTCCTGCGATCTGGCCAGGCCGTAGGCCCCCTCGGTGACGGCGATGGTGTGCTCGATGAAGTTCACGCCCCGGGTATTCGTCAGCAGCGTGAACGGCACCCGCTTCAAGTCATCAACAGATTCCCACCCGCCGCGCTGACAGGCCAGCGTCCAGGCCTTGACCGTCCTCTCGCGTATGTCGGTGTCGCCGATGCGTTCGAGGATCGGCGCGAAGAGCTGTCTGATGTCCTGGTCGGCGATCATTCTCGTTCTCCTGCGAGCGGGTCTTCTCCACCGTGGTCCATCGTCCGGCAAGACGCCGGACGCTACGAAGGGCAGCGTCGGCCACGCGGAACCGCCGCTACAACTTCTCGATGACCGCGTCCGCCATCGTTTCTGTGCTCGCCGCGCCCTGGCCAATGACGTCCGGACCGCCCTTGAGCTTCATCATGTCGTAGGCGCGGACCTTGCCCTCCTCGATCACAGCGGCAATAGCGTTGCGGATGCGCTCGGACTTGTCGGTCTCGCCGATGTGGTCGAGCATCATGCACGCTGAGAGAATCATCGCGATCGGGTTGATGATCGGCGGATCGAGCGTCTCGTACTTCGGCGCGCTGCCGTGTGTCGGCTCGAACACGGCGACCTCATCACCGATGTTCGCGCTGCATGCGAAGCCCAAACCGCCGACCAGCCCCGCAAAGCCATCCGAAACGATATCGCCGAACATGTTGCCAGCGACAATGACGCCGTAATCCTCCGGATTCTTCGTCAGCCACATCATCTGGGCATCGATGTTGGTCTCCCAGATATCGATGCCGGGGTAGTCTTTGCCAACGGCTCGCGTCTCGAACGTCAGCATGCCGGACGTCTCGCGGATCACGTTCGGCTTCTCGCAGATCGTGACCGACTTGTAGCCGAACTTTCGGGCGTACTCGAACGCAGCCTTGGCGATGCGGTGGCAGGCGTTGCGTGTGAAGATCCGTGTCGAGACGGCCAGGTCCTCGCCAGGCACGGTGTTGAACCGGGCGAACTTCGGATGCGTGTTGAGTGCTTCGCGAACCTGCTGCGACGGATTGGTCCACTCCACGCCGCCGTAGAGCCCCTCGGTGTTCTGGCGAAAGATGACAGCGTCCACCGGGGGCTCTTCGAAGCCATCGCCGGCCCGGCGAATGAAGTTCAGCGGATTGCCCTTGAACGAACGGCACGGCCGGACACAGATGTCGAGATTGAATCGCTGCCGCAGACCGACAATCGGGCTGTAGTAGACGTAGCCCTTGTCCCGCAACTCGGGCTTCAACTCGGCGGCGGCCTTGTCCTTCGGCTTCGACGTGATCGCGCCGAACAGGCCGATCTTGTGTTTGTCGAGTAGCTCGATGGTGCGTTCGGGCAGCGCGTTGCCCTCGTTTGTCCAGAACTCCCAACCGATGTCCGCATGCACGTACTCTGCCTCGAACCCGACCGCGTTGAGCACGCGTAGGGCCTGGGGCAGAACGATCTTGCCAATGCCATCGCCCGGCATGGTCACGACAGTTCGCTTGGCCACGTGAACCTCTCCTATTCGCTCATCCCATAGATATGCCCGACCCGCACGGCGAACGAAAACCGTTCCCCAAAGCCGCACTGGCCCAACCTGAACACCTGAATGTACGCGGCCAATCGCCGCTCAGCAACCGGCCGCCCGACCAAGCCACGGGCCGTCCGTCCGCACATGGTGAGGACCGATAAGCCGGTCCGGCTCGGTCAACGCCCGTTCACCCCACGCGGCCTTCTGGCCCCACATCGCCTCACGCCTATAATCGCACTGCCATGGCGGAATCCGCTCGACTCCGAATCAACGAGATCTTCACCTCGCTCCAGGGCGAAGGCACGCGCGTGGGGGTCCGCTGCGTGTTTGTCCGGCTGACCGGGTGCCACCTGCGGTGCACCTGGTGCGACACGACGCACGCCTTCTTCGAAGGCCACTGGATGACGCTCGACGAGATCCTCACCGAGATCCGCCGCTATGGCTGCCCGACCATCGAGGTCACAGGTGGCGAGCCCCTGCTCCAGCCGGCGACCGGCCCGCTGCTGACCCGGCTGGCAGACGAGTTCGAGACGGTCCTCCTCGAAACCAGCGGCGCCGTGGCGATCGACCAGGTGGACCCGCGCGTGGTCCGGATCGTCGACATCAAGTGTCCCGGCAGCGGCGAGGTCGAGCGAAACCACTGGCCCAACATCGCGTTTCTGAAGCCGACGGACGAGGTCAAGTTCGTCCTGGCCGATCGCGACGATTACGAATGGGCGAAGGAAATCATCGCGAAGCACGACCTGAACTCGCGATGCCCGGTGCTCCTCGCCCCCGTTCACGACCGGCTGCCACCAGCGGACCTGGCGAAATGGGTGCTGGCTGACCGCCTCAACGTCCGCGTCGGCCTCCAATTGCAGAAGCTGATCTGGCCGGCGGTGGAGCGCGGCGTCTGATCGCCGGCGCCAGAAACCGCCAATCGACGCCGAAAGGTCGCGGGCGGCCATATGGTACCCGGCGCGGGTTCCGGCGACGCCGGCCATCGTCGGAACCGGTTTGGTCGGCTATCATGGAGTGCTGAGCCAAAGACTGTGGGAATTCCGCGAATGCACGTACGGCTTTCAAAGACATTCAGCTTCGAGGCGGGGCATGATCTGTCGGCGTTTCCGGACGGACACAAGTGCCGAGAGCCGCACGGCCACAGTTATAAGATCGAAGTCTGCGTCGAAGGGGAGGTCGACGAGAAAAAGGGATACCTGGTCGATTATGGCGAGATCAGGTCAGCCGCCGAGCCCATCCGCAAAGCCCTCGACCACAGCTATCTGAACAAGATCGACGGGCTCGAGAACCCGACGGCTGAGAACCTGGCGCGGTGGATCTGGGACCGAATCAAGGCAAACCTTCCCCTCCTGTCCGCGGTGGTCGTCTACGAAACCGACACCAGCCGGTGTGAGTATCGCGGGGAGTAGCGATCCCACCGAGCAATCAGGCGTCGGGCGCCGGCGGCTGTACACTCTCGATCTGCAAGCGCGTTCCGCGCATCACCACCCGGTACTGCGTCGGATCGTCACCGAGACCGTGATACTCCGCGCACGGCTCTTCACCGCGGCAATCAACAGACTCGACACCCACGACGATTTCCGTATCCAGCCCGGGTCGGTTGAGCGTGACACACGGGACGACCCAGTAGAGCGTCGGTGAATGCACCTCGTGCTGCTGGATGTCCAGCGTCGCGCGGCGGGCCTGAAGCCGAGCGCTGCAAATCGCGGCATGCAGATAGCGGTATTGGAGGGGAACGCGTTGCGCATCGAGCAACGTGGCCATGCGATCCACCCCGTCCATGCCGAAGGTGTGGCGCAACTCCGTGAGTGCCGGCAGCTCATCGCCGCTCAGAAGCGCGTGAAGGGCACCACACGCAGCAGAGCGGGCGCGGTAGCGGGTCAGCGAGCCATACTCGACGCCGCCGAGCCCGTCGGCAACGGCCACGTGAGCGTTGATCTTGACAACCAGAACCTTGAACGCGTGCTCGGACTCCGGCAGCGCGAAGTGATGTTCCGCAGTGCCGATCGAACCGACTTCGTACCGGGCACCGATGTTGCACGTGCGGAACGGTGCGCGGGCCGCGGTCTTGAAATCGGGGAGCAGCATCTCCACGAAATGCCTCTGAAACGCGGCGATGCACTCCAACTCCGACTCATCCGAGCAGGTGACTTCGAGAGCGCCGACGACGGGGGCTGCCAGACGCTGGACAGCGTCACGCAACATCCCGCTGACACGCTCCAGGTCGTGCTCGATGCCGATCAACGCGTGAAGGTCTTCCATTGCATCGCCCTCCTTGTTCGGGCATCTGCGCGGGCCGCCGGCTACATCTGTCCCGCGCGGTTCAGAACGAGCAGTTTCCGCTCGGTCATTTCCTTGATCGCGAAGCGTACGCCTTCGCGGCCTATGCCGCTCTTCTTCACGCCGCCGTACGGCATGCTGTCGACCCGCAGGCTGGGCATGTCGTTGACCACGACGCCGCCGACGTCCAGTTCCTCGTACGCGTAAAACGCATGATGCAGGTCACGCGTGAACACACCGCACTGAAGGCCGTATTCGCTGTCGTTCGCGATGCGAACGGCCTCCTCGAAATCATCGAAGGGTTGGATCGTAGCCACGGGCCCGAACACCTCTACACAACTGATCTTCTGCCGTGGATCGACGTTCTCGAGGTAGGTGGCCGCGAACAGGGCCCCTTGCCGCCGGCCGCCACACAGAACCCGCGCCCCGGCAGCCACGGCCTCCGCGATCCACTCCTCGATGCGCTGTGCATCACCTTCGGTAATCAGCGGACCGAGGAACGTCTCTTCATCCAGGGGATCGCCGAGTTTAAGCTTCTTCGCTCGCTCGACGAGGCGGGCTGTGAGATCATCGTAAGCCGCACTGTGAACGAGTATCCGCTGCACGCTGATGCAACTCTGCCCGGATTGATAGAAGGCGCCGATCGTGATGCGATCGGCGGCGTAGTCCAGATCGACATCGCGATCGACGATGCAGGCCGCGTTGCCGCCGAGTTCGAGCGTCACTCGCTTTCGCCCCGCGCGAGCCTTCAGATCCCAGCCCACCGCCGGCGAGCCGGTGAAACTCAGCAGCTTGATTCGATCGTCGGTCACGAGCGGGTCGACGTCCTGGCTCGCGCACGGCAGGACGGAAAACGCCCCACGCGGCAGATCCGTCTCGGCGAGGATCTCGGCGAGAATCAGCGCGCCGACGGGTGTTGCAGACGCCGGCTTCAGCACCCACGGGCAGCCAGCCGCGATCGCCGGCGCCACCTTGTGAGCCACGAGGTTCGTCGGGAAGTTGAACGGCGTGATGAAGCCACACGGGCCGAGCGGGAAGCGGCGCACGATCGCCTGGTATCCATCGGCTCGCGCGGAGATGTCGAGCGGCATCCACTCGCCGTAAACTCGCAGGGCCTCTTCCGCGGCGATGCGGAACGTGTCGATCAGGCGCGTGACCTCTCCCCGAGCGTCGCGAATCGGCTTGCCGACCTCGACGGCCAGCGCGTAGGCCATCTCCTCACGGCGTTCGGTGACACGCTGCACGACGTGATTCAGGATGCTTTGCCGCTGGTAAGCGGGCATGCGGCGGGTCGCGGCGAAAGCCTCCGTGGCGGCCGCGATGGCCTGCTCCACGACGTGCCGATCCGCGAGTGCGACGCGCGTAGCGGGCTGGCCCGTGTACTTGCTGGTGACGGACAACTCAGAAGCCGCCTGGACGGGCTCGCCGGCAAGATAGTATGGATACCTGTCGCGCAACATCCGCGTTTTCCCACGTCCGTCGCTGGCGTTGCGGAGCGCCTACGGGAACCTGCGCGCCGATGGCCCTCGCCCGATTCAGGCTACTTCTTGTCGGCCCCCGCCGGCTTCAGGCCGCCCGCTGGTTTCGTCTCGCTCACCGCCTTCTGAAGCTCCTGGATCTCCTTCGGCAAATCGAACCGATCCTTCGGTAGATCCACATTGTGCCGCACGCGCTGAAAAACGATCACGCGCTCCGTGCCGGCTGCGCGCAAGATCATCTTGTGGGCCACGCGCACCTCGCCGTTCTTCTTGTAATCGTCGATGAGTACCTCCGCCGGCAACTCACCCATCACCGTCTGCAGGCGGATGGCCATCTTCACCGGCAGGTACGTGTTGCGGTCGTAGTAGACCGTGTCTACCGGACCCTCCTGCGGGATCATGGCGATCTTGTAGCACTCACGGCCATCGACGTCCTCGATGCCGGTGCATTCGACTTTCTTGAAGGACTCCTTCCAGTAGAGCAGCGAGTTGAAACGGCTGTCGCGCTTGCTGCGCGCGAGTTCCGGCCCGTCGAGGATGCGAGGTGGCATCGGGACAGCAATCTGCCAGTGGACATTCCCATCGGTCCCGCTCTCCTGCTTGCCGATGCCGGCCAGCTCAAACTGCGTGTACGACTTGCTGGGGGCCGCGGCGTACGTGATGATCGTGCCGCTGATCCCTTGAGGCTTGATTTCGACCGTGCCCTCCGCGACGCGGTTGTGCAGCTTCTCGAAGGCCGCGCGCCCACCCAGCGCCTCGATGGACTTCTCCAGGATCTTCTCGGCGTCGGGCAGCTTCTTGCCTTCCTTCTCCTGCGCCAGAGCCGGACGGGCGAACCCGGCCCAAGCGAATGCGAGCAGCCCGACGACCGCGATGCGGCCCGATAGTCTCAGCACGCGTGTGCCTGCGATGTGCATCATCATGTTCTCTCCTGCGATCGCGATTCCGATTCGCCGTATGGTGTGTCTTATTGGGCAGAGACGCCTGCCGCTTGTGCGGACCAACAGCCATGGCACCTCCGCCGGCCCGGAATGTACCGCCCCGCCGGACGGCGTACAAGGATCGCCGCGTGCGGCACACCGGGGCACACAGGCCGTCGAGCGTTTCCGGGGAACCATGGCCGCCGGCCAGCGTCCAAGGATGACGGAGACTGGTGCCTGGCACCGTCCGCACCAGCTCCCCGCCATGAAAACCCGCATGTGGAGGCCATCCGATGTACGCCCAGCGCACGCGAATCTGCATTCTGATGGGGATGTTGCTGTCCGTTCTCAGCCTGGCTGCGTCAGCATCTGCCCAGGGGCGGATCCTGATCGAAGAGCGGCGTGTCCGTCCCATGCCACCCCCACAACCGGGGCAAACCAGCCTCGTGCTGAAATCGCTACGGGTGCATGCGGACGTGACAGACGGCGTGGCCGTGACGACCGTCGAACAATCGTTCCAGAACCCGCTGCGCCGGCAGGTCGAGGGCGTGTACATCTTCCCGCTGCCGGACGGCGTCGCCGTGGGTGACTTCAGCATGACCCTTGGTGGCAAAACACTCCATGGCGAGGTGCTCGATGCGGACGCGGCGAGGAAGACGTACGAGGACATCGTTCGGCGTCTTCGTGACCCGGGATTGCTGGAGTATCTCGGATCGCGTCTATTTCGCGCTCGGATTTTCCCCATTCCGGCCAGCGGCAAGGTCGACGTGAAGCTGCAGTATTCGCAGACGCTCGTTGAGCAAGCCGGGCTGGGGCTGTTCCAACTTCCGCTCCGGCATGATCCCGCAGGGGGCAGCACGGTGGATCAGATCGCGGTCAGCATCAAGCTGAAGAGCACGCTGCCGCTAACCACGGTGTTCAGCCCCTCGCACGATTGCGAGATCACCCAGTTCGACGATCACGAGGCCAGCGTAAGCTACGAAGCGACGCACGCGCAGCCCGATCGGGACTTCAAGCTGTACTATCAGCGCAAAGACGCCGCCTTCGGGATGGCGTTGCTGACGCACCGCGGCCCGGGAGAGCCGGGCACGTTCCTGCTACGGGTTTCGCCCCGCGTTGAATGGCCGGACGACAAGGTTCTGCCGAAGGACATCGCCTTCGTGATCGACACGTCGGGGAGCATGGCCGGTGTGAAGATGCAGCAGGCCAAGAGCGCTCTGAAGTTCTGCATCAACAGCCTCGGACCGGACGATCGCTTCAACATCTACGGCTTCTCCACAGAAGTGCACGCATTCCGCGACGGGCTGGTCCCGGCAGACGCTGACGTCACGCTGGCGGCATTGCGCCACGTCGAGGATTTGAAGGCGCTGGGAGGGACGAATATCAACGCCGCCCTGCTGGCCGCGCTGGAAGACGACCCGCGGGACGATAAGCGGGTGTACATGATCGTGTTCGTGACCGATGGACAACCGACCGTGGACGTCACCGATCCGGAGCAGATCCGCAAGAATGTCGTCGACAGGAACACACGCCGAATCCGGCTACACGTGCTCGGTGTCGGATCGGACGTCAACACGCATCTGCTCGACAAGCTCGCCGAGGCGACACGCGGGGCGCGCGACTACTGCACGGAAAACGAAGACCTGGAGCTCAAGCTGAGCGCGCTCGTCACGCGGCTGGCACACCCGGTTCTCACAGACCTCGCGTTGCATATCGACGGCATCCAGGCGTCCGACGTCTACCCGCAGAAGCTCCCCGACCTCTTCCGCGGAAGCGACCTCGTCGTGCTCGGGCGCTACGGTGGCAGCGGCACGGCGTCCGTGCGACTGGAAGGCCGCACGCTCGATACAACCAAGGTCCTCGGCTACGAGGGCAGCTTCCCCAGGATCGACACCGGAAACGACTTCCTGCCGCGGCTCTGGGCCAACCGGAAAGTGGCCTACTTGCTGGACCAAGTCCGGCTGCACGGTCCAAACCAGGAGCTCATCGACGAGATCACGAGGCTCGCCAAGCGCTATGGCATCGTGACGCCGTACACGGCTGCGCTGATTATCGAGGAGGGAAGCGTTACGATTCGGCGGCCGCTAGGCGGCGTGCACCACCCCATGTCGCCGCCCAGGCTCGACGGTGGCAGACCGGCTGGCGGCGGGGCAGGCACCGGTGGCCAAGGCGGCATTCGCTTCGGACCGGCGAGTGGCGCTTCGGCCCTGCGAGAATCGCGACGCCTGGAGCGCGCCAAGCTCGCCGACTCGGCCGAGGCGGCCGACAGCGAGTTCGGCGTCGACATGCCGGTTGGCCAGCGGCTGATGCGACACGTCGGCGACAAGGCCTTTGTGAACCAGGACGGCCGATGGACCGACACGACCTGGGACGGCAAACAGACACCACAACAGGTGATCGCCTTCAGCGAGGCCCACTTCCGCCTGCTGGCCCAGCAGCCGGAGTTGAAGAAGTACTTCGCCATCGGCGAGCGGGTGCTGGTCGTGCTCGGCGACACGGCCTACGAGAGCGTGCCCGCGGGGAACGACGGCCAGTAATGACGGCTGACCAGGGCGTGGACCGTTTCAGGCTCTCCGGAAGCGGGCCCACGCCGGCGTTGACATTGGCATTGGCCAGCCACCCGGGAAACCCTATACTGATGGGACTGTGAACTGGGAGCCGTTTCTCGATCAATTGCAGAGCTGGCTGGAACGCCGCCGGCTGCTGGCACCGGATACGAGTTGGGTAGTTGGTGTTTCGGGGGGGCCCGACTCGACGCTCTTGGTACATGCCATGAAAAGCCTCGCCGAGCGGGGCAATCTCCAATGGAAACTGATCGCTGCCCATCTTCACCACGGGCTGCGCGGGCCCGAGGCCGACGCCGACGCCGCCTTCGTCGCGGACCTCGCCGACCAGCTCGGCATTCCCCTGTACCGGGAGCGTGTTGACATTCGAGCCGAGGTGGAGCGTGGCGGCGGGTCGACGGAGGAGGTTGCGCGGGACCGTCGATATGACTTCCTCGAGCGGGTCGCGTTGAAGACCGGCAGCGAACTGGTCGCCGTCGCCCATCACGCCGACGACAACGCCGAGACGGTCGTGCACCGTATCTGTCGCGGCACGGGGCTGCGCGGGCTGGCGGGGATCCGGGAAGTGCGCCCCATCCGACCGGAAAGCCACATCCGTCTGGTGCGCCCGCTGCTGCAGCAACGTCGCACGACGATCGAGGAATTGTGCGAAGCACGCGAGCTCAGGGCCCGGGTGGACAGCACCAATCGCAGCCCGGAGTTCACGCGCGGTCGGATTCGGCACACGGTCATGCCGTTGCTGGCCAAGGAGCTCAACCCACAGGTGGCCGACGCGGTGCTGCGTCTGGCGGAGCACGCCCGCTCGCTGGGGACATACCTCGAAGATGCAGCCACACGCACATTCGACTCACTCGTGATCTCGCAGCGGGAGCACTGCGTCGTGCTGAACCGCCGTGCGCTGCTCGGCAAGCAGCGGATCATCCAGGCCGAAGTGGTTCGTCGGGCGATTTCGCTCGGGCTGGGACGCGAGCAGGACCTGAACTTCACGCACATCGACTCCGTCTTGCGACTGGCCGGAGAGTCCGCCAGCGGCAAGGAGATCCACGTGCCCGGTCCCGTCGTCGTCCGCAGGCAATACGACCGGCTCGAATTCCGCCCCCTTGGGATGGAAGAGCTGCCGCCGGAGTTGGGAACGTATTTCGTCGCGTGTCCCGGTCGTACGGCGTTGCCGACGCTCGGCTTGACGCTCACGGTGGAGATCTGCGACGTCGACGCGGACATGATCGAGTCTCTTCGCCAAAGCACGAATCCAAACGAGGAGTGGCTGGACGGCGACCGCGTTCAGCCCCCGCTGCTGGTCCGCGGGCGTCGCGACGGCGACCGCTTTCACCCCCTCGGAGCGCCCGGAGCCAAGACCATCGGCGACTTTTTCAGCGATGAGAAGCTCGACCCCGGCGACCGAGCCCGGACGGGGATCCTCTGCGATCAAGAGGGGCCGCTCTGGGTCATGCCGCTCCGCATCGATGAGCGGGTGAAGCTCCGCCCGACCACGCGCAAGGCGCTGCGTCTCGTGCTCGAACGCGGGCCAGGGAGGTCATCGAGTTCGCCGTGAAGGCTTCCGCGCTTCGACTCGGCTGGCTGCTCTTCGCAATCGCGTTGGCACTGCGGGCAACGTGGATTCTGTGGCGATGGACCACCGACGGGGCGGATTTCAGTTACGACGACGAGTTGCTGCACTGGCAGCTTGCGGACCATCTCGTTCACGACGGCACACTGATCAGCGATGACGGCCGCTACGCCGCGCGCATGCCGATCTACCCCCTGTTCCTCGCCCTCTTCGCCTGGATCGGCCAAGCCGGCGTCCTGCTAGCACGGCTGGTGCAAGCCATCCTCGGAGCCGCCACCGCCGGTTTGGCATATCGGCTAGGCGCCGCGGCGGGAGGGCGACGCGCTGGAATTGCAGCCAGCCTGTTGATCTGCTTCGACCCCTTCGGCGTGTTCTTCAGCAACCTGCTGCTCACCGAGGTTCTCTTTACGCTCGTGGCCGTGGGTCTGGTGGCGTGCGCGTGGCGCTGGCTGGCTCGTTCTGGCGGCTGCCGCTGGTCTTTGACGGGCCTGGCGCTACTGGGACCCGCAGCCATCATGACACGAGCCTCGGCGGCGGCGTGGATTCCGCTGCTATGGGCGCTGTTGGCCGCGCTCGTGCCGAAACGTCGCCGAAACGTCCCCCGCCTGCTGCTCTGTCCAATCGCACTGATCGTGCTGTTGTTGCCATGGGGGCTGCGCAACAAGGCGACGCTCGGGTCGTACGCGTGGCTGTCCGCGAATGGCGGGGTCACCCTGTACGATGCACAGGGGCCGCAGGCGGACGGGAGCAGCGATCAATCGTTCCTGGCGGAGCTGCCTGAGTTGCGGGGGCTCGACGAGGTCACGCTCGATCGCACACTGCAGCAGATGGCGATCGACGAGATGTCCCGCGATCCATGGAACGTGCTGCGTCTGGCGGGGGTCAAGTTCCTGCGCACGTGGAGCCTGACGCCGCACGTGGAGGAGCATCGAACCGGGGCCGCCGCCTGGGCCTGTGCCATCTACACGCTCGCGGTGCTCATCGCCGGCCTTATCGGCGGAGCAGGCAGCCTCTTTCGCCGATCGATGCAGCGCTTCCGACAGTATCACGCCCTGCTCTGGCTGCCGATCATCTGCTTCACACTTCTGCACTGCGTTTACATCGGCAGCGTGCGGTATCGCGTGCCGCTGATGCCGTTTCTGGCACTGGCCGCCGCCACAACGGTGTGCCGCGTTGAAACCGCGCCGCCGCCGCCCGGCAGAGGACCGAGCACGTAGGATTTCTGCACCGGTGAGGGGGTTCCGCCGCTTTTGCTGGTATCGGGGGTGCCGTTTTGGTAAAGTGGGTATCAAGAATGGCCGGCGGCTTTCGGTTGGGACGCCGGCCTCTCGCCCCGGGGGCAGTGTAGTTGGAGAAGGTGAATCGCCACCAAGTGGGCCATGCGCTGAGCATGTTGGAAAAACGGAGCGAAGCATGATGACTGGAAGACGATCGGGCCACCGACATCCAGCACCCTGGGTGTGGATTGTTACCGGGGTCGCCATCCTGGCGCTGGGGCAGGCGCCTGTCACGGCCGCTGACCGCGTCGTGTTATGTGAAGAATTCACGAACTCGGGCTGAGGTTACTGCAGCTTCGCCGGTCAGGCGATTGATCTGCTGATGGACGATTACCCGGACACGCTCATCCCGATCGAGCTTCATGTCGGGGACGACTACCACACGAACTGGGCACTCAGCCGGTACAGCTTCTACAGTGGTTCGGGCACTCCGACCGCATGGTTCGACGGCGTCCGCTCCTGCGTGGGCGCCAACACGAACGTCACGGCGATGTACAACTGGTACAAGGACCAGTACGACGCTCGCCGGGCGATCCCCACGGACGTGACCATCCAACTCGACGCCTTCTTCATCGCCGCTTGGGATTGCCGCGTGCAGGTGGAGGTGGCGATCGAGCCGACCGGGCAAGCCAAGACGATGCGCGTGCACCTGGTGCAGCTCATCGATAACTGGCCGGGGGATCCCTGGTACTCGCGGAACACGTTCCGGCAGGCGGCCACCACCGAGACCGTCACGCTGTACCCCGGCGAGAGCGCGTTTTTCGAGCGGACGTTCACGTTCGACACACAGAGCTGGTTCAACTACAGCCAGATTCGGCTCGTTGCGTGGGCCCAAGCGACGAACTCGTCAGCGCCGGCCGAGGTGTACAACGCCGCCATTCTCAGCGCCCCGTTCGAATACCTCACGGGCGACCTGGACTGTGACGGCGATGTCGATTTCGACGACATCAACCCGTTCGTGCTGGCGTTGGGTGGCCAGGCCGGCTACGAGGCCATCTATCCCGACTGTCAATGGCTCAACGCTGATTGCGACGACGACGGCGACGTGGACTTCGATGACATTAACCCATTTGTGGCCCTGCTCGGGGGCTAGCCACAGTCCACCAGTCGAAATCGCTGGCCAACATCGATCTGCCCGGGATTCGCATCTGACCTGCGCAATCCCGGGCGGTTGGTTTGCGCCTGAGACGGCGTTGAATGGCAGGTTCGCGCGTCAGACCAACCAATCCTGACGAGAAAACGGTCTCTTGCATCCATTCCAGGCAAGCCGCACGCCACGGGGGGTTGGAGTTCGCCGGGAGCGTGTTACACTGGCAATCCAGTGACCCGGCTGTGTCGCCGGACGAAGCCGCGCGGGGGTTGTCACCAACCAGGGGTCAGGCGTGCCCAACAAACGTCCGAACATCCTTCTGATCACCACAGATCAACAGCGTTTTGACACGTGCGGGGCCCGGGCCCCATCGTTCATGCGGACGCCACACTTCGATCAGCTTTGTCGCGAGGGTATTCGGTTTGACTCGGCATACACGGACTGCCCGATGTGCGTGCCGGCGCGGACGAGCATCATGACGGGCAAGACGGTCTTCGGGCACGGCATGTACGTCAATGGGAGATCATCCACGGTCATGGGGCGTGAGGGTACGCTACCGACGCTGCTGCACGACCTTGGGTACCAGACGGCCGCAATCGGCAAGATGCACTTCAGTCCGGAACGCACGCGCCACGGCTTTGACGAGATGCTGATTCCGACGGACTACTACCGCTGGCTGGAGCGCAGCGGCCAGCCCTGGCAGCCGATGCGGCACGGAGTCGGCCAGAATGAGCTGTATCCGACACAGGCAACGGTACCGGAGAGTCTCACGCTGACGAACTGGATAGCCCAGCAATGCCTGGAGTACATCCTCGAGCGCCGCGATCCGAGTGTTCCGTTCTTCCTCTGGTGTTCCCTCTCGAAGCCGCACCCGCCGCTGGACCCGCCCGAGCCTTACTACTCCATGTACCGTGACTGCGATATTCCGGAACCTGTTTTCGGAGACTGGTGTTCGGGCGAACGATGTCCGGCTCCTGTGGCGCGTTACCGGGAGCAACTGTCCACCGACCTGATACCGCCGAACGTGATCCGCGCGGCCCGGGCCGCGTACTACGGGCTGATCACGCAGTGTGACTACAGCATGGGGCGCGTTTTCTCGGCACTGCAGGATAAGCGGCTCTTCGACGACGCCTTGATTCTCTACACGTCCGACCACGGCGAGTACCTCGGCGACCATAAGCAGGGTGGGAAGTTCTTTTTCCATGAGCCGTCCGCACACGTGCCGTTCGTACTGCGGCTGCCGCAATCGTGGGATAATCGCGGCCACGGCAGCGAGTCGAATCAACTGGTGACGCACGCCGACGTTCTGCCAACTCTGGTCACGGCAGCCGGAGGAACGCCGCCGGAAGACGTGGAAGGGCTTGATTTGCTCTCGGTCGTGCGGGGGGAGCGAGCACCGCGTCCATACCTGGAAGCCTCGGCCGACTGGAACTTCTTCGCACTCACGGACGGGCGATGGAAATACATCTACTACCCCGAGGGCGCGGTTGAGCAGCTCTTCGACCTGGAGACCGATCCGCAGGAGCTCACGAATCTGGCCGGCAACCCGCGCTGCGCCGAGAAGCAAGCCGCTCTGCGAGATGAGCTGATTCGGCGACACGAGTCACGCGGCTCGGAGTGGGTCGCGGACGGGCGGCTCGTCGAGAAGCCGTTGCGCGGCGACTCGGCGGCCGATCGGCGTAACCAGTCGTGGATGGGTTACCACACCGAGCATTTCCGCGAGGACATCCGGCACTGATGGGAGCGGCGTACGGAGGAATCCGGGGCAGGTCAAACCGTCGTGGACCACTGACAGGCGATCATCGGCGGTGACGCCGCTGAACGAGAAACTCGACGAGCGCCTTGTCGAACGGCATGGACGTGTCGAGCGGGACATAGTCTGCGCGGAGGCCTGCGATCTGGTCTCGAAGCTCCTCACGCCAGGAGGCGATGGCCGCCGCGTACCGATCGCGAACGGACGCCGCGTCGGCCACGAGCGACTGTCCCGTCTCGGGATCCTCCAGACGAACGCTGCCCTCGAACGGGAAGGTCGTTTCGGCGGCATCCAGAACGTGCATGACGATCAGGTCGTGGCCGCGAAAGCGCGTCTGGTGCAGCGCCGTGAGCGTGGCCTGCGTGTCGGTCAGCAGATCGCTGATCAGGACGATCAGGCCGCGGTGCGGGATCCGCGACAGAGCCTGGTCAACGCCTGACGCCAGACCAGTCTCACCGTGCGGAACAACCGCGGACAGGGCGGCGAGCACCTGAATGAGGTGTGTCCGCCGGCACCTCGCAGGCAACATCTTTTCCAGGCCCGCACCGATGATGGCCAGCCCGACGGCGTCCTGCTGGCGGGTAACCAGATAGCCGAGAGCCGCCGCGAGGTGGATCGCGTACAGCAGCTTGGCGGCAGGCTGCGGCCAAGGGCCGCTGGCGGCCGGCCGACCGAGGGTCGTACCGGGCCCAAGCTGCCCCACGTAGCCCATGCTGGCGGAAACGTCGACGAGGAGGTGGCAGGCGAGGTGCGTCTCGGTCTCGTACTTGCGGACAAAAAGGCGGTCTGTGCGGGCGAAGACCTTCCAGTCGATGGTCCGCGGCTCGTCGCCCTGCACGTATTTGCGGTGCTCGCTGAACTCGACGGAGAAGCCCTCGAAAGGCGAGCTGTGCAAACCCGCCAGGAAGCCCTCCACGATGAAGCGAGCCCGCAAGTCCAGCCGGCTGACCTGCTGGATCAGTGCCGGATCGAGATAGCGCGCGAGCGGATTCATGCCATCAGAGCGAGACCGGGGCGCCCGTCTAGCTCTTCTCGTCCACGGTAGATGCGTCGCTCACGACGCCCTTGATGGCCGCGCGGCTGAAACGCATCTTGGTGTTGCTGCCCTCGTCGACCTTGAGAACGACCTCGTCCTCGCGAACGTCAACGACCGTCCCGATGATGCCGCCGATGGTCTGGACGCGATCATTGCGTTTCAGCGAATCGAGCATCTGCTGGTAGCGCTTGCGCTCCTTGCTTCGCCCGCGAGACATGATCCACCAGAACACGCCGATGATGAGAATGAGCGGGAAAATGCTCCGCCAGAACGCGTACGGATCACTGGCACGTGTGGCGGGCGCCGAGGTTGTAGTGGCTTGCGCGAGAACATTGAACAGGTCAATCATGCGTCTTCCTTGGCTTGATTGCCGATGGGGCCAGCGGCGAATGAACGGCGCCATGCGGGGAACACCCCGGCGACGATGGCATCGCGCATCTGCCTCATGAGTCTCTGATAGAAGCCGATATTATGCAGCGAAACGAGCGTTGCTCCAAGCACCTCCTCCGACATCACGAGGTGCCGCAGGTAGCCCCTGCTGAAACGGCGGCACGTGTAGCAGTCGCAGGCGGCATCCAGCGGTTCCTCGGACAGCCGATGACATGCGTTGCGGAGCCGGATCGTCCCAGTGCTGGTGAATGCGTAGCCTTTCCGGCCGTTTCGTGTCGGCAGCACACAGTCGAACTGGTCGATGCCGGCAGCGACGGCGACAACCAGGTCAATGGGGGTGCCTACGCCCATCAGATATCGGGGCCGGTCGGAGGGCAATTCGCAAGCAAACGTGTCCAGGAATTCGTGCATGGCCGCCGGGGGCTCGCCGACGGAAAGCCCGCCGAGGGCGTAGCCGTCGAAACCGATCCCGACGAGCTGCTCCAGGCAGGCACGCCGAGCATCCATAGCAAGGCCACCCTGCACGATCCCATAGAGCGCCTGATCGTCTCGCCGGTGAGCTTCCCGGCTGCGGCGTGCCCAGGCTACTGTGCGTCGCACGGCAGCGCGCACGGCGTCGGGCTCGGCCGGCAACGGCGGGCACTCGTCGAAGGCCATGATGATGTCGGCGCCCAACTGGTTCTGGATGGCAATCGCGGACTCTGGTGTCAGGCGGACGAGGGCCCCATCGATATGGGAGCGGAAATCCACGCCGGCGTCATCGATCTTCCGCAGATCGGCCAGCGAGAAGACCTGGAAACCGCCGCTGTCGGTCAGAACAGCCCGATTCCACCCCATGAACCCGTGCAGCCCGCCGAGCCGCTCAACGACATCTGCACCCGGCCGGAGCATGAGGTGGTACGTATTGGCCAGCACGACATCTGTGCCGGTTTCCTCGAGCTGCGTGGGGGAGAGCCCCTTGACGGCCGCCCGGGTGCCGACGGGCATGAACGCGGGCGTGTGGATGAGGCCGTGCGGCGTCCGAATCACCCCCCGCCGGGCCTTGCCACACATATGCTGAACGTCAAAGGAGAAGGTCGGCATCACTGGGTCACGCGCAGCCCTTGCCGCGACGAGCGCCGGCGATGGAGGTGCCACCGTTTGACATGCCTAAGCTTGTTTGGGCGCCAATTGCAGGCCGTGTTCAATCAGCCGGGCCTTGATCTCGTTGAGCGATGTCACGCCGAAGTTCCGCGCCGCGAGCAGGTCCGGCTCGCTGCACTGGCACAGATCTCTAAGTGTCTGGATATTCAGACGTTGCAGGCACCGACGAGCACGCACTGACAGCTCGAGGTCTGAAACCGGTCTCGACAGGATGGCTTCCTGCCCAGGCGCAACCGTCACGACCTTTGGTGCCGGGGCCTGGGTTTCGATCGACTCAACATCGATCTCCTCTGGCCGCATGCCAAGCCGCAATTGCTTCTTGGACAGCAAGGCCTTGATCTCGTTGAGGGAGGTCTCGCCGAAATTCTTGTATGCGAGCAGTTCCGCCTCGGTAAGCTGCATCAACTCACCGACCGTGCGGATGTTCATCTTCTTGAGGCAATTGCGGGCACGGACCGAAAGCTCATACTCCGAAAGTGGCGTGTCCAGAAGACGGCTGCGGGCGTCCACACGCTCCTCGCCGACCTCATCGATCACCATTTCCAGGCAGCTCTCGACGTCCTTGTAGAACAGGCGGGCGCGCGTATGGTTGGGGTGGGCCTTCAGCACGCGACGAAGGCAGATGGCAGCTTCGTCGTACTTGCCGATATCCTCGTAGACTACGGCGGCGTTCAGTAGCGCGTTGACGAAGGCTCGCGGCTGAAGAGCCAGCCGGTCGTACAGCTCGATCGCCTGCTCGTCGTCGCCGAACCGGTCGTACAGCCGGGCACTGCAGAACATGGCCTCGGTATGGTCGGGGTCGAGCGTCAGGCACTTCTCCTGGGATTCCAGGGCCTCTTCTCGCTCCCCACGCCACTCCGCCAGCAGACCGGTGGCGAAGTACCACGGGGCGCGGTCCTGGCCATCATGCTCGTGCCCGCGGATGAGCTTCTCGGCGGCATTCAGTTCACCGGCCCGAACGTGGATCACGGCCTTGGCCATATCCACCTCAAACGGATCCCAGCCAGCCCGGGCAGCCTGGGTAAGCTCTTCCCGGGCTGCATCCCAGTCGGCGAGGGCGGCCGCAGCCTGGGCAGCGTAGTAGTGCCGCTCACCGCTGGGCGGAGCCTTCTTGAAAACCTCCAAAGCCTCGGAGACCTTCCCCAGGATCAGCAGCCCCAGGGCCAGCCGAAGAGGATCGCCCTCGCCCGCCTCGATCCGCTGCTGGTATTCCCTTGCGAGCGATTCGAAGCGTTCGCGGGCAATGAAGGATGCGTGGGCCGCATCGGCAAACTGCTCGTAGGCCGCGGCATCCAGATCGGTCTGGGCAAAGAACGACGATAGTTCGACGGCGTGAGTCGTCATCAGCCCGTAACTCCCATTGACAATCCAGAAAACAGGCAACGCTTTGCAAACCCACTATAATAGGCAGCAAATCGCGGGTGGCAAGGCCTACCGGGGGAGTACAGTGCCCGGGACGAAGGCCCCCTGCCCCTGGAGACCAGGGGATCGCACCTCGTGGAGGGTGCTGTCTCCGGGGCAATCCGACGGAACGAGGTGGTCACGTGCCTGAGAACGACAGCCTTTTTCTGCAGTCTCTTGCCGACCGGGTGCTCGTCTGCGACGGGGCGATGGGGACGAGTATCCATGCGCTGGACCTTCCGCAGAGCGATTACAAGAACCTTGAAAACTGCACCGAAATTCTCGTTGAAACGCGCCCGGACGTCATCGAGGGGATTCACCGCAGCTTCCTGGAAGTCGGCTGCGACATCGTCGAAACGAACACGTTCGGGGCCAATCGCGTCGTCCTGGCCGAATATGGCCTGGCCGACAGGGTGCACGAGCTGAACGTCGCGGCGGCCCGGATCGCGCGTCGAGCGGCCGAGGCGTACGCGACCCAGGACCGTCCCCGGTTTGTCGCCGGATCGATTGGCCCGGGCACGCGGCTCGTCTCCCTGCGACAGATGACCTATGACGACCTGCTGGAGAACTACGCCGAGCAGGCGCGGGGGCTTCTGGCAGGCCGGGTCGACGTCCTGCTCATCGAGACATGCCAGGACATTTTGCAGACGAAGGTGGCGATCCAGGCCGCGCGGATGGCATTCGAGGCGAATGGCCGGCGTGTGCCACTGATGTGCCAGGTCACGATGGAAACGACCGGCACGATGCTCATGGGAACGGACATCGACGCCGTCGTCGCGACCCTCGAGGCCTTTCCGGAGGTGGACGTCATCGGGCTGAACTGCGCCACGGGCCCCCAGGAAATGAGCGAGGATGTCCGCTACTTGTCCAAACACTGCGACCGCAAGTTGAGCGTGCAGCCGAACGCCGGCTTGCCGCAGATCGTCAACGGTCAGCCCCGTTTTCCGCTCGTGCCCGAGGAACTGGCCCGCTGGCTGCGAGAATTCGTCGTCGAAGATGGCGTCAACATCGTCGGTGGCTGCTGTGGAACCACGCCGGCACATCTGAAGGCGGTCGTGGAGGCGGTGTCGGGGCTGAAGCCGAAGATTCGTGAGATCGACAGCGAGCGTGCGGTTTCGAGCCTGTACCAGGCCACGACGATGCGCCAGGACACGAGCTTCCTGATCGTGGGCGAACGCTGCAACACGAACGGGTCGAGGAAGTTCAAGCGTCTCCTGGCAGACAGCAACATCGACGGCCTCATCGAGATGGCCAACGAGCAACGTAGCGAGGGCGCGCATGTCCTGGACGTCTGCGTGGACTTCGTCGGCCGCAACGGCGTCGCGGACATGCAACTGGTCATCAGCCGATTCGGCAGCGACATCGACGCCCCGCTGATGCTCGACAGCACGCAGGTGGACGTGATCGAAGCCGGACTGAAGCTCGCCGGCGGCAAGTGCATCGTCAACTCGGTCAACCTCGAAGACGGCGAAGAGCGAATGGGCACGATCTGCCGGCTGCTGCGTCAATACGGCGCAGCGGTGGTGGCCCTGACGATCGACGACGATCCACAGGAAGCGATGGCCAAGACGGCACAACGCAAGCTGATGGTGGCAACCCGTATCCATGACTTGCTGACGAACAAGTACGGAATTCGCGAGGAGGATATCTTTTTCGATTGCCTGACATTCCCCATCACGACGGGCAGCAAGGAAGACAAGCGGCTCGCTCTCGAAACCCTCGCCGGCATCGAGCTGATCATGAACCGCTTCCCGCGGTGCCAGTCGATACTCGGCGTCAGCAACGTCAGCTTCGGGCTGGAGCCGGCTGCCCGCGTCGTGCTCAACTCGGCGTTTCTGCACGAGGCCTGCCAATGCGGGCTCACGGCGGCCATTGTCCACGCCGGCAAAATCCTCCCGCGCACGCAGATCAGCGACGAGCGGTGGGAAAGAGCGATGGACCTCGTGTACGACCGTCACAAGCAGGGAGATCCGCTCGAGCGCTTCATGAGCCTGTTCGAGAAAGGGGAGAAGGTCGGCGCGAAGCCGCGGATCGCCGACCTGCCGATCGAGAAACGCCTGAAGCAACGGATCATCGACGGTCACAAGCAGGGGCTGGAAGCGGACCTCGACGAAGCGCGGCAGAAATACAACCCGCTCTACATCATCAACGAGTTCCTGCTTGACGGGATGAGGGTGGTCGGTGAGCTGTTCGCCTCGGGCCAGATGCAACTGCCGTTCGTGCTCAGATCGGCCGAAACGATGAAGGTCGCGGTGGCGCATCTCGAGCCGTTTATGGAACGTGTGGACGGACAGACGCGCGGCAAGATCGTGCTCGCCACGGTGCGGGGCGATGTCCACGACATCGGCAAGAACCTCGTGGATATCATCCTCTCGAACAATGGGTACACCGTGTACAACCTCGGCATCAAGCAGCCGATCGGCAACATCATCAGCGCGTATCGCGAGCATCAGGCGGACGCGATCGGGCTCAGCGGCCTGCTCGTCAAGTCAACGCTCGTGATGCGCGAAGACCTCGAAGTGCTCAATACGCACGAGATCAACACACCGGTCATTCTCGGGGGTGCCGCCCTGACTCGGAAACACGTCGAGGAGGAGCTTCGCGGCGTCTACGAGGGGGACGTCCACTACGCCAAGGACGCTTTCGAGGGTCTGAAGCTGATGGACCAGATCGCGGCGGTATCTACAACGACGGCAACACAGCGGATCGAGCGCGAGACCGGCACCGCGATCGAGGCGCCCACTCCCGAGCAGTTGCGGCTGCTGGCCGAGCGACGATTCGGCTTCAAACCTCTGGATGAGGAAGCGGCCGAGCGAGCACAGGCAGCCGAAGCAGCCGTCGCCGATGACGAGGCGGCCCGCGCCGCGGAGAGCCGCGGGCTGGGACCGATCCCGCCGGCCAGTGTTCCCCGGTCCGACGTGGGGCATGATTGGCCCGTTCCCCGCCCGCCGTTCTGGGGGGCGCGCGTTGTGGAGAAGATCGAACTGAAGGCCGCCCTGGCCTACATCAACGAAACGATGCTGTTCCAGGTGCAATGGGGATTTCGGAAGCGGCGTCGCGTGGCCAAGGAATGGCAGGACTACGTGAGCCGCGAGATCCGCCCGCGCTATCGCCGACTGGTCAAGCGCGCCGAGCGAGAGGACATCCTTCATCCCCGGGCCGTCTACGGCTACTGGCCGTGCAACGCCGATGGCGATGACCTGCTCATCTTCCGGCCACCCAGCGGGGCGATCGATCGCCCCGAGCACCATCGCGAAGTGCTCGTGCGCTTCACGTTTCCGCGGCAACAGCGTCACCCGTACTGGTGCCTGTCAGACTTCTGGCGACCGGTGCGCGCCGGCGTGGTCGACGTGGCGGCACTGTCCATCGTAACGGCGGGGCAACGAGTCAGCGAAGTGGCTCGCCAGTGGTTCGAGGACGGGCACTACCAGGACTACCTCTTCCTGCACGGGCTTGGAGTCGAGCTCGCCGAAGCGCTGGCAGAGTACATGCACAAACAGGTGCGGACCGAGTTGGGCATCGCCGGGCGCGACGCACGCGACCTGCGGAAGCTGTTCCAGCAAGGCTACCAGGGCAGTCGGTATAGCTTCGGCTACCCGGCGTGCCCGAACCTGGAGGACCAGGAACCGCTGGTGAGGCTCCTGGAGCCGAAGCGTATCGGGGTCACGTTGACTGAGGGGTACCAGTTCGACCCGGAACAGACCACGAGCGCCATCATCGCGTATCACCCGGAGGCGCGATACTTCAACGTTCGTTAGCGCCGGTGGGGATCACGGCTTCGTAGACGAGGACTCTCTGGACCGGGCGTCCCGAAGCGCGGCCAGCAACCGCGGATCGTTGGGGGCGACGCGCAGTGCGGACTCGTACACGCTGATCGCTTCGGTCACGCGGCCAAGTTGCATCAGAACCTGCCCCAGATTGCCGTAGGCCGGCAGGTAATCCGCCCGCAGCCGGATGACGGCGCGGTATTGCTCCGCAGCCTCTTCGAATTGTCCGGCGTCAAGCAAGCTCGTCGCAAAATTGTCATGCGCGAAGACGAAGTCGGGGGCAAGGCGAAGGGCCGTGCGGAATTCCTCATGCGCCCGGGTCCTGTCACCGCGCTGGACGAGTGCGCTGGCCAGCGCGTTGTGGGCCTCGGCCGACAGCGGCTTGCGTTGCACCCAGCGCTCGAAGTGCGGGTAAACACGCGCGTACAGGGCCGGATCTCGCGACGCCATCGCGGCGCGAAGCATGTTCGTGTAAGCCAGGTCGAAGTCCGCGCTGCGGCCGATCGCGTGCTCGAAATGCGCCATCGCGTCGGCGAACCGACCCTGCCCCAGGAAGACCACCCCGAGGTTGTTGTGAGCGTAATGTCCCCACGCCTTGCTCGGCAGCGCTTCAGCGTAATGACGACAGGCCTCCTCAACCCGACCCTGCTGGGCGAGGAGCACGCCAAGGTTGTAGTGAGCCGTGTGCGAGCCGGCACCAGCCTCGAGCGCCTGGCTGTAGTGCTCGATGGCCTCTGTGACGCGGCCCTGCTTGTTGAGTTCACCGGCGAGATTCACATGCAGAGGCCCGGCGTTCGGGGCGAAACGCAGCATGTAGCGGTGGAGGCTCGTGGTGTCCTGCCAGACACCCAGTTGCTGCCGCGTGCTCCGCGCCCCGAGTACCGCCAGGCACAGCACGGCCACCGCCAGACCAATGCGAACCGGCACGCGCTGACGCATGTGCGCGGCCCGGTCCCAGGCGCTCGCCAGCAGCCACGCCAGAATCAGCAGCAGGCCGAGCATCGGCAGGTAGGCATAGCGATTGGCGGCGATGACGTCGGTGAAGCCGATCACACCCATCGTCGGGAAGACGGCGACGAAGAAAAACAGCCAGCCAACCACGAAGCCCCGTGTCCAACGCCACGAAACCAGCAGCAGCGCGAGCAGAAGAATCGTCCCGATCAGCCCCGTGAGCAGCATCGGATCCGCGAGCGTGAACGGCTGGGGATATGGGTAGTGGGACGTCACATGGATCGGCCACGCGATCTTTCCGAGATAGAACACGATGTTGTGACAGAGCGTCAGCGGCACACGGAGGGCGGAATCGACGACGGCGACCGTCTCTCCGCCAGCCCGCGACTGCGAGACCGTCGTGATGATTGCCGACACCCCCGCCAGCACGAGAAACGGGATTTTCTCCAGCAGGGCCCGCAAGCTCAGCCGCCGCAAGGGCCAGTAATCGAGCAGCAGGAGCAACAGCGGCAATGGCGTGCTCGTCGGCTTCGAGAGCAGCGCGAGCGCAAACACGGCGCAGGCAACAGCCAGCAACACCCAGGTCCGCTTGCGCGTGTACAGCACGTAGATCACCAGCACGCCGAGGCTGAAGAACGTCGCCAGCAACGTCTTGCGTTCCGCCAGCCACGCGACGGTCTCGACGGTCAGCGGATGCACGCCGAAGAGGAGCCCCACCGCACTGGCGACCCACACGTTGCCGAAAAGCAGGTACAGCAGGAGCGTCACGAGCACCGCATTCAGCGCGTGGAGCAGCAGTGCGGTGCGGTGAAACGCGCGGAAATCGTCCGGGGTACCGCCCAAGGCGCAATCGATCATCAGCGAGGTCATCGCCACAGGCTGGTAGTAGCCGGATACGGTGGAGGGGTTCAGCACTTCGCCGAAGAAGCGGCTGAAGGACGCCCAACTCGGGTCCTGAACGAGCTTGTTGTCGAGCAGGTACTGCTGATCGTCCGACGTCGTGGCCTGGGCCGAGAGCACGGTCCAGTGGACGCCGGCGACGACCACCGCAACCACGAGCAGCGCGATCCACAAGCCGAGGGTGTGGCTGGGTCGACGCACGGGTCCTGCTGAAGGCGGCGTCGCCCGGTGGCCTGAATCCGCGGGGTTTTGCGTGGTCTTGGCCATGGCCGGATGGTATGCGAAACGCGCAGAGTGGTAAACGCAGCCGAATACAAGCGTTCCGCCGCGCCTTGAGCCGCGACTGGCCGAATCGTACGATGGCCGCGCGACATCCACTCCATCCTCAGGGAGCCGAGCATGCCCGAAGCACGTTTCCGCTATCCAATATGGGTCCGTGGCGACCTGGATGGGTTCTTCGGCCTGATGGTCGACAACCTCGTGCAGGTGTTGACGATCATCGCGCTGAGCATGTTCGTGTGCGGGCTGCCGCCCGAGCTGATCTTCACACGGATGCTGCCGGGCGTGGCGATCAGCCTGCTGATCGGGAACCTCTTTTACGGAATCCAGGCGCATTACATCGCGCGCCGCAATCGGGACCCGAACACAACCGCCCTGCCCTACGGCATCAACACGCCCTCGGTTTTTGCCTTCGCGCTGTTCGTGATGGGTCCGGCCTATCGCATGTATGCACCGACGCTCGGCCCAGAGGCGGCTGCCGACCTGGCCTGGAAAGCCGGGCTGTTGGCCTGTCTCGTCAGCGGTGTGATCGAGTTCCTGGGGGCCTTTTTCGCGGAGAAGCTGCGACGGGTCACGCCCCGAGCGGCACTGCTTGGCGTGCTCGCCGCCGTCGGCGTCGCGTTCATCGCGTCCGACTTCGCCTTCCGCATCTACACGAGGCCACTGGTGGGGTTGTTGCCGCTGGGCATTCTGTTGCTGGCGTATTTCGGGCGCTACCGGTTCCCATTCGGGCTGCCCGGGGGGCTGCTCGTCATCGGCTTCGGGACCATCATCGCCTGGACCACATCGGCAGCGGGCGTGGACTGGTTCGGCGGCGTCGCGATGTCGGCGGAGCGTCTGCGGGCGTCCCTGGACAAGATACACTTCATCATGCCAGTATTCTGCGGCCGCGAGGTGTGGGCCGTCCTGATGGAACCGACGTTGCTGGTGCCGTTCCTGACCGTCTCGGTGCCGATGGGGCTGCTGAACGTGCTGGGGTCGCTGCAGAACATCGAGTCGGCCGAAGCCGCGGGCGACCGCTACCCCACCGCACCCTCGCTGGCGGTCAACGGACTCGGAACGATCGCGGCCGGGCTGTTCGGCTCCTGCTTCCCAACCACGATTTACATCGGCCACCCAGCCTGGAAATCCATGGGGGCCAAGGCGGGGTACTCGATCCTCAACGGCCTGTTCTTCACGCTGCTGTTCCTGTTCGGCTGCGGCACCCTTCTCAAGGAACTCATCCCGATCGAGGCCGGTGCGGCGATCGTGATGTACATCGGGATCATCATTACCGCGCAGGCCTTCCAGGCCACGCCGCGTGCTCACGCCCCCGCGGTGGCCATCGCGCTCTTTCCGGCGCTGGCGGCCCTGCTGGCGACGAACCTGCCGCTCTTCCTGGCCGATGCCGGCGCCACAACAACGGTCGCGGAGATGGTCCGCAATTGCGACCCGACATCGAAGGTCCCGGCGCTGCCCGGCATGCTCGCTCTCTTCGGAGCTAACGCCGGCTGGATGATCTCGGCCTTGATCCTCACGGCGATGGGCGTCGCGTTCATTGAGAAGCGCTACAAGACGGCGGCGATCTGGAGCGGCGTGGCCGCCGTTCTGACAATCATCGGCTTGCTCCACTCGTATCGCGTCGAGGGCAACGTCATCCGCGAGTTCTTCATCTGGCAAGGCTGGGGGCAATCCGCAGACGCGGCAGCCGGGCCCGTGACAATCACCTACCGGGCGTTCCCGATCGCTATCGGCTACGCGGCGGCGACGGTCCTGTTCGCCCTGGTGGCCTGGCGTTCCGGTCGCCGGCCAGAGCCCGTCATCGAACCAACGCCGGTATCCGAATCCACCGGGCGGCCGCCTGATGAGCCGGCCGCGACGTCGCCGGCGGCCTCGGGCAACGCGGATGCGTTAACATAGGCAGCCAGTCATCATCAGGGAGACGGCGATGGATCTGAAGACCCGGGTCGAGATTGCGGCGGGGCGGCGGCCGGCTGACCTCGTGCTCAAGAACGGCCGCATTGTCAACGTGCTGTCCTGCGAGATTCACGAGGGTGACGTGGCGATCGCGGGTGACCGCATCGTGGGGATCGGCTCGTACACCGGCGAGGAGACGGTCGACCTGCACGGGCAATACATCTGCCCGGGCTTCATCGACGGGCATGTGCATGTCGAATCATCGCTACTGAATGTGGCCGAGTTCGCCAAGGTCGTGGCGGCACACGGGACAGCCGCCGTCGTGACCGATCCGCACGAGATCACGAACGTGATGGGGACCGAGGGCATCCGCTTCATGCTCTCGTCCAGCAAGTACTGCCCGATCTACGTGTACGTGATGGCGAGTTCGTCGGTGCCGGCGTCCCGCTTCGAAAGCAGCGGAGCCGACCTGACGGCCATCGACATCCTGCCCTTGCTGAGTGACCGCTGGGTGATCGGGCTGGCGGAGATGATGGACTTCACGGGTGTGGTCGCCGGGGACCAGGAATGCCTGGACAAGCTGGCCATCGCCGGTGACCGGCCGATCGACGGCCACGCGCCCGGTCTGGGAGGGCCGGAGCTGTGCGCCTATGTCGCCGCGGGCATCGGCAGCGATCACGAGTGCACGACAATCGAGGAGGCCCGCGAGAAGCTGCGCGTGGGCATGCACATCATGATCCGGGAAGGCAGCCAGGCGCGCGACATGGACGCGCTGCTGCCGCTCGTGCAGCCCGACACGCTCGACCGCTTCATGCTCATCACGGATGACCGCGATGTGGAGGAATTGCAGGCCCTCGGTCACATGGACTACCTGATCCGCCGTGCCATCGCCGGCGGCCTGAATCCGGTGCACGCGATCAAGCTGGCCACGCTGAACCCGGCGCGCTATTTCGGGTTGCACCATCTCGGCGCGATTGCCCCCGGCAAGCTCGCCTGCCTGGCCATCCTGGATGATCTCGAGACGTGCCACGTGACGCGCGTCTACCAAGCCGGTCATGTCGCCGCCGAGGACGGCGTGGCGATCGATCGCGACGCGGACAAACGCCGCCGGCACATCCTGCGCAGCTCGGTCAACGTTCACTGGCTGGAGCCGGATCAGTTCACGATCTCAGCACCGCAGGACGACGAGTGCAACGTGCATGTGATCGAGGTCATGGAGGGGCGGATCGATACGGGGCGCTCGGTGGAGCGGGTGCGCGTCGCCGGGGGGCAACTGCACGCTGATCCGAAGCGCGACCTCGCCAAGGTCGCGGTCGTCGAACGTCACCAAGCCAGCGGCAACATCGGTCTCGGCTTCGCGCGTGGGTTTGGGCTGTCGGCCGGTGCAATCGCGTCATCCGTGTGCCACGATTCTCACAATCTCCTGATCGCCGGCACGAACGACCACGACATGTTCACAGCCGCCGTTCACCTGGTGAAAATCCGCGGCGGCTTCTGCGTTGTGCGCGATGGGCGGGTGCTCGCAGATGTTTCGCTGCCGATCGCCGGCCTGATGAGCGAGGATGATGCGCCGACGCTGACGGCGCAACTGCGCAAGCTGCACGAGGCGGCACACGGGCTGGACGTGAAGCTGCGCCGCCCCTTTATGGCCTTGTCGTTCCTCAGCCTATCCGTGATCGGGGCGCTCAAGATCACCGATCAGGGGCTCGTCGACGTCGAGAAGTTCGAGTTGATCGACCTGATCACGCCCTGAGCCGCGCGGAGGGGTTTCGTCGCGACCAACGCCGTGCCCTCATGCTTCGTACTTGAACGACAGTTTCACCTTCGCCCTATAGGCCAGCACAGTCCCGCTCTCGACCTTCATGTCAAGCTGGGTGATCTCGGCGATGCGCAGGTTCTTCAAGCTTTTGGCCGCGGTCTCGACGGCGTTTCGAGCAGCCTCTTCCCAGGATTTCTCGCTCGTTCCAATCAGCTCGACGATCTTGTAGACGCTCTCAGACATGGCGGATCTCCCTATGGTCACTACAGCGCACGGTCCATGTGTATGGCGCCCGGTCAACACGGGCACACGAGATTCTCCCACCACCCGCCGAACGCGGCAAGCCACGCTCGCCGGCGGCCACCTACCTCGGTGCGCGTGCCTCCTCCAAAGCCGGCAGAACATCGCGTGATCGCAATGCCGGCGGCAGCTCACCCAACATCGTCATCACGAAGGTTGTCGAGTTGATCCGGTTCAACGAACCGTGCGTGCTCGTGACCTTGCGGATCATCGTGTGGAAAAACCGGGAGCCGTAACAGGCACCATCGCGCAGATTCACGACCAGATCGGGCGGGTTCTCCACGAGGCCGTGAAACGCACCCCATATACGAGGCAGTGGATCGGGGTATACATGATCCACGGTCGCGTCAAACAGGGCATCGCCGTTGATCGACCCGTCAGCCGAGACGCTTCCCTGCCCGCGCAGACGCTCAACGATGGCACCGAGCTGAAGCGGGTCCCCCCGGCTCAGGTCGTATCGAAATCCTGCATCCCCCTGCGTAATGCGAGCCTCGCCGGAGCGATCGCAAACCACGATGGCATCATCAGCCGGGTAGCAGACGAACTCCACGTCATCGTGGTTCACGAGATACGCCGCTACGCCCGCCGGCTCCTGCGTGTACACCTCGACATAGGTCACCAGTCCGTAGGAGATGGTAACGACGTCCTTCGGCCCGCGCAGCGATTTGCTCCGCCGGTAACCACCGGCCGCCAGAGCCTCATCGAGCGAGATCCGTCGATTCTCGACCAGGTTGTGCCCATGGTCCGCCGTCAGCGTCAGCTTCACCCGGCCGCGACGTTCATAGATGATCTGCTCGCACAGCCGGTCGATCGTGCGAAGGTAGTCCAGAATCGCCTCACGACCGCCGCGCGTGCCCAGGCCGGCGGTGCCGACCGAGTAGGCACAGACCTGGCCGTCATCGGCGGTACGAAACGTCCGGTGGATGCCCTTCAACTCGTGCCGGAAGACCGCAGTGGGCGTCAGGTAGGCGTTCGCATCCCACCAGAAGGAGCAGCGGTAGTCCATCTTCTCCAGCCAAGGCGAATTGTCTCCACCCAGGTACGAACCACTGCCGCTCGCGATGCGATTGCTTCCCCGATCGAAGCGGACGGCCTGGTACGCCCGGCAAGGAGTGACGTGAAAGAGCTCGGCCAGAGCCAGATCCGTCATCGAGGGGAAGCAGCAGATGACGCGCGACGGGGGATGGAAGAAGCGAAAACGTCCGTCCTGGTAGAGCTGCTCGACAAGCTCGAACGGCACGCCGTCCAGCGCGATGACGAAATGCGGGCACTCGGCGGGAGGAATCGCGTCGAGCTCGATGCGATCACCGGCCTCGCCCGTAGCCTCAACCGCATACGCGATGGCCTGCTTGCGCCCGTTGGGATCCTGGTACTGCCAGAAGTCCGCGTGTTTGTTGCCGTCCGTGTCAAAGCTGATGACCATCTCCCCGCTCTCCAAGTGCATCTTGATCGGTGACGGGAAACTCGGCTCGCCGGTACAGCCGCCGCCGAGCAGCAGGCACAGAGCCCCCGCGAGCACACCAACGTGTCCCCCAATGCGCAGCATCCGCGCGATCCGTCTCATGCAGGATACCTCCGCCCAACAGGATGCGCTGACGTATCCGGATCGTCCAGTCGGGAACAACGCCAGCCCCGCGATTTCGCGGATGACCGAGGGGAAGACGGGAAGCACTTCAGCGAGCCGAATCGCTGCCGAAGCCGCGCGCGGCGTGGTACATGGCCTGGTCAAAAAAAACGACCATGCGCCGGTTCAACTCGAGGACACGGTAAACGTCGATCGGGCGTTCCCACATGCCCTGGGAGCGAGCGAACTCATGGATGTGCTTCTTCAGCAAAGACAGCGAACTGAGCACCTCGTGCATCTCGAAGCCCTGTGCGCGGCGTTCGCGTCCGATCGTGACGTAGAAGGCACTGACCTCGTCGGCCGCTTCGTGCCCCTTCAACCAGCGCCCGAACTGCGAGAGCGCCCCGACGGCCCGCTCCCGGAGTTGCTGACGCGGAAGCCGCCGGTAGGACGGCGTCGTCGAATTGGCGCAAACGTCGTTCAGCCACACGTCGGCCACAGTCTCGGCGTGCTCCTCAATCAGCAAAACGAGCGCGTCGGAGAGCATCGCTCGGTCCTCGTCCCGCTGAAGCGTGACGAACGAATCGTGAATCTCCCATCCCTCCTGGTGCATCGTCGCGCACACGCGCAAGGCCTTCTCATTCGAACTGAACGCCAGCGGCGGATGCTGGCCGATCGGGAAATAGTGCACATCGTCCGCGTCGTCGCCGGGCCGCTCGCGCCCGGCCACCTTCTGCATCTCGTACGTGGTGATGAGCAGATCGCCGTAGTGGCTGCTGTGATGCGAATCAAGGTCGAGCAGCCGCAACACGCGGGCCTCGACGCCGGTCTCCTCTTTCAACTCGCGGAGCGCGGCTTCGGTGATCGTTTCGCCCAGTTCCGCGAAGCCCATGGGCAGACACCACTCCCCTTTCCGGGGCTCACGCTGTCGCTTGACGAGCAACACCTCGCGGCGCTCGTTGAGCACAACCGCGGCGGCCACCGGGAGCGGGTTCTCGTAGAATACCGTCTCGCAGGCCGGGCACACGACGCGTTCGCGCCCGTCAATCTCACGGGTGACCACCTCGTGGGAACACTGCGAGCAGTACATCGGCTTCAGCGGCATCGGGGCTCCCTGCAAACGAACGCCGCGTCGTGCTTCTCCAAGACCACGCGCCCGCGGCGTGCGAGTACTGCGCGGATCGTACGCTCCAGCGGCTCGGGCACCTCTGAACACGCCTCCGCGCCCGGAAACAGCAATGGCAACCGAAAACGCACATATACCAACAGATCGGCCACGTGCTCCTCCTCGAAAACGAGGGTGTTGCCATAGTCGATGCGCTCGATCTTTCCAAACCACGGTGTCAGACGATCCCTGGCATTCTCGACGGAGAACTGGCGAATCGTGCTGATCAGTGGCGAGTCAGATTCCGGCAGGTCCAGGATCCGCACAAGCTCGGCGCAGGAGCTCTCGGTGTGTGTGATGGCGATGAGCAGCCCGTCGGGGCGGAGAACACGCGCTGTCTCCGGCAAAACGCCCGGGAAGAAATACACCGCGTACGAGGCGAGCACGAGGTCGAACGCCCCGTCCGGCCAATCCAGCCGCGTATCGATATGACGGCACGTGAACTGCGCGGTGCACCCCGACCGCCGCACCCGGTCAAGATACGGCTGCTCGTTGGCCGGGCACGCGTCCACGCCCACGATCCGCGCTTCGGGGGCAATCCTCTGGGACACCGTCTCCGTCATGAAACCGAAGCCGCAGCCCAGATCGAGAACCTCGTGAACCCCCGACAGGTCGAGGTCGCGCAGCAAGGCGACGCGCACGTCGACGTGGTTGGTCGAGCGCCGCCGCAGGATGTCCGAGACGGCAGCGTGCCGGTCCGGGCTCGAGAATGACGACAGCGATGACTCAGCGGACATGGTGTCCGTATTATCGGGCCGATGCCCGGCCAGTTCAAAGGGATTCCCTCTGAACCGCCGGGCATCACGTTTGAGAATGCCAGCTCAATGGCTCTATCGGCTCGGAACGTAGCGCTCGTACCGGTAAGTCAATTCCTTCCGCTCACCGGGCGCCAGCGTCAGCGTCCAGCTTGCCCAGCCCCTCCGCTCGATCAGCTTGAGCTTGTCGATATCCTGCCGCGTTTGCCCGTCGTTCGAAGTCGAGATCAGCAATCCCGGCACCTCACGCTCAATCGAGAGCTCGACAGGCGATTGCTCATGGTTGCGCACCGTCAACCGGCCCTCGATCGTGACCAAGTCGAGGAAGAAGTGGTTGGCCGGCTCGTGCGCCTTGAGCTTTCGATCCATCTCCGACTCGACTACCGCGCTGGCGATGTTCACCGCGGTGGTCACGGGCAACTCGTACCGACTGCCGCGCGGGGTGTAGCAAATCGTGTCCTGACAGAGCGGCCGTCGATCGCTCACCGCGATCACGGGCCCCGTGGTCCAGGCGGTGTCCGTGTCGTTATGCAAAACGAGGTAGTGCCGGAGAGCGCCGGGCGAATGCCAGCGATACATGTGACCGTAGCGGATCTCGCGATCGAACACCGTCACGATGGCCTTCTCTCGCTGGCGCACGGTCATGCCCGGTTTTGTGTAGACGGTGTAATCGGTGGCACCAGCGCCACCCATGCGGGGGAGGTTCTGCAAAACGCGATCGATATCACCGTCAGCGGGCGGCACTTCACGCACCTCGGTCTCGGGCCTACCGGCACGCGCATCCTGCGCAACCGCAGACCGGGTCATGATCGCGTTGGACATCATCTGCCCCTGGAACTGTACAGGCAACGACGACGCCACGCTCCGAATCGCTTGGCCGATGGCGATTGGTGTCAGGTAGTCGGCGTGGATGAAGCTCGGCACGCCCACGACGAAGTGAATGTCGGCCCGGACCAGGTTCTCCACCTCGTTCACGAATGTGGCGCGCAGCGTCAACTCCGCCTTCGTCTCGTCCACGACACGTAGCGAGTATTCCGGAATCCATGTCACCCCCTTTCGCAGGTAGGCCATGCCGAGGCGAACGGTCCCGTTCGGCGGCGCACCGTCGACGTGCACCCGTAGCGGATAGTCCAGCACGTGGAGCTTGGTGAGCTCGCTCAACGGCGTGGCAGCCAGGCTGCCTTCCCGCTTGAGAATCGCGAAATCGCCGGTCACATCGGTCAGACGCCCAGCGGTGCGGCGCTCTGCATCGCCGTCTTTGTGCGTGAGCTCGACGTTAAGCCCTTTGTAGCTCTCGAGACAGGTGACTTTGCCCTCGACGTCCGCCGGGCCGTCCTTCCCATCGAAATCGATGACCTGTCCAGTGCCCGCCCCAACGACATCCACACTGTAGGACTCGTCCAACGCGTAGATGGCCAGTGTGCCAAAGAGAGCCGGCGGCACCGCTCCGGTCACGCACCAGCCGTCACGGAGCTGGACGTCCCCCTCGCGAATGAGAAAGCCCATACCGTTCTTGAACACCGCGACGCTGCGCACCTCCGGATCCCAGACGTGCGGGTTGTCCGGCGGCTCGGCCCAGGCCAGGCCAACCACGAAGAGCGATAGCACAACGGCTCGGTCCCAACTTGCCACGCGCATGATGCACTCCTTCTGCTGAGCGAAACCGGCGATGTTGCCGTCTCGGGGCTCCAGCAGAAGTATGGGCGCCACGAGGCATGGGCGCGGTAACAAGTTGGTAACAACACACGGCGGAGCAGGCGGCGCTGAACGCCGTCTGCCCCGCCGCTTATCTCCCCCCTTTAGCGATCAGGCCTTGGCCAGCTCGCGCAGAACGGCCACAAGGTACTCGTAGGATTTCGCCACGGATTCGACGTATGTCCGCTCGTCGGGGCTGTGGGCCCCCTCGATGCGCGGACCGAACGAAACCATGTCCATTTGCCCCCCGCCGATACGCTCGCCAATCAGGCCGCATTCCAGGCCGGCGTGGATCGCTGTCACTTCCGGCTCTTCGCCGAAGAGCTCCTGGTAGACGCGGCGACACACTGCCAGCGTCGGGGAGTCCACGTTGGGCTGCCAGCCGGGGTACTCGTTGCCCGACTCGACGTCCGCCCCGCCGAGATACCCGATCGCCGCGATCTGTCGCACGACCGTGTGCAGTTGGAACTTGGACGAGCTTCGTGAGAGGCAACCGATGGTCACGCGCAGCGTGCCGGCACTCGGGTCACCTTCGCACTCGACCGTCGACATGCTGTTGGATGTCTGCACGAGCCCGGGAATGTCGGGCACGACCGCGAGGACGCCATGCGGCAAACCGATCATGGTCGCCATGACGCGCTGCGTCTCGTCGGCGGCGGCAACGGCCTCAGCCGCATGCTTCTCCACCCTGATGCTGCAACCCGGCTCACCTTGCGCGCGGGCCTCGCTCTCGAAACGTCGAGCGGCGTCGCTTAGGGACTTGGCGAGGCCGACCGGACCAGCCACGACCGCTCGTGCTTCACGCGGAATCGCGTTGCGCTTGCTCCCGCCGACCAACTCCGCGAGCTGAAGCTGCGGCTGACCGGCGCCGCGGAGCGTCTCGATGAGCAGCTTGATAGCGCTGCCGCGGTTGAGGTGGATATCGCCGCCCGAATGGCCACCCTTCAACCCGCTGACGACCACGCGGCAGATGTCCGCACCGGCGGGGGGAGCGGACGTCTTGAGTGGCCACGTGAGGTTCGTGTCGCAGCCGCCGGCACAGCCGATATAGATCCGGTCATCTTCCTCAGAGTCGAGGTTGAGCATCCGCCGACCCTTGAAGAACTCCGGCGTGAGCACCTTCGCCCCGCTCATGCCCATCTCTTCGTCGACCGTGCACAGGATCTCAAGCGGCCCGTGGACGACGTCGGGCGACTTGGCCGCGGCAAGAGCCATCGCCACGCCGATGGCGTTGTCCGCCCCGAGCGTCGTGCCGTCGGCGCGGACGATCTGTTCGCCCGATTCAGCATCTTTCTCGACGATCAGCCGAATCGGGTCGTTGTCGAAATCATGCTGCGTGTCGGCGTTTTTCTCGCACACCATGTCGACGTGGCCCTGCAAGACCGTCGGCGGCGCTTTCTCGCACCCCGGCGAGGCCGGCACCTCGATCACGATGTTCCCCAGTTGATCCTCTCGCACCTGGAAGCCGAATCCCTCCGCCGTCTTGCGTACGTGGGCCCGGATCTTCTCCTCATGCTTGGAGGCCCGGGGGACGGCGGACATTTCGGCGAACAGGCGCCACACGGCTTGCGGTTCCAGCGACTCGACGACACTCAGATTGGCGTTTGTGGTCATGCTTCAGATCCTCAACAGGTTTGTGGCAGGCGCGCCATTCTACGCCTGGCGGCTGCGCACGTCATGCCGCGCACCCCGCCGTGTCCTGGGCAGCTTCACGCCCCGCCCACGCAGGCAACGACCTCGTCCGGGTCAGTGGGCAGCGAAGCCGACAGCACTTCGGGGCCGCCGGTATCACGCACACAAATGGTATGCTCGATGCGGATCCCACCGAACGCTTCCTTGAGCAGAGCGTCCACTTTGGGGCGGTTCACAACATCCGCGAGCGGCCCGACCAGGTCATCGCGGGCCCAGATGGCCGGCACGAGGTAGATCCCCGGCTCCACCGTCACCGCCATGCCCGGTTCGAGGTCACGATCGAGCCGCAGCGCGTTGTTGCCGAACTCAGACCGGCGCGTGCGTCCCGATGCATAGCCGGCCAAGTCACCGAAATCCTCCATGTCATGAACGTCTAGGCCGATCAGGTGCCCGACGCCATGCGGATAAAACAGCGCGTGAGCGGTCCGCGCGACAAGTTCGCCCGGCTCTCCCCGCAGAAGCTCCGCCTCGACCAGGCCTTCGCAGATGACGCGCGCGGACAGGTCGTGCACGTCGCGATACCGGCGGCCCGGGACACACGCCTGCGTCGCCGCCTCCACGGCCCGCAAGACGGTCTCGTAGAGCTGTCGCTGGATCGGCGTCCACTTCCCGTTGACGGGGTATGTCCGCGTGAAATCACTCGCGTAGCCACCGGGCTCCTCCGCTCCGGCGTCGGCGAGCAGCAACGCCCCGTCGGGCAGGACGTTGGGGTGACCGTGACCATGCAAAACCTCGCCGCGAATCGTGATGATCGGGCTGAAAGAAGGCTGACATTGATTGGCGACGAGGACGGCGTCGAACGCGGCGGCCACGTCGGCCTCTCGCCGTCCCGGGCGGCACGCGGCCATGGCGGCGCGGTGAGCCTCGACACCAACCTTCGCCGCCCGACGCATGGCTACCAGCTCGTGCTCGTCCTTGCGGAGCCGCTGATTGATAATCCCCACCAGTTCGCGAGGTTCGGCCGGTTTCAGCCCGACCCGCGCCGCCCACGCGATTGTGTCGACGCACGGCGGAACCACGCAGGCCGCGACACGCCCGCCCAGCCGCGACCCGAGCTGATCCGGGTCACCCAATGCGTCGCGGCGGAGGCCGGCCGCTGCCAGCAGCGCTTCATCCGACGGTATCTCCCCAAACCACAGCGCATCATCCGGCCCCATCGGCGATCGCACGAACGTGCAGCCACGATCGCCCTCGCTATCCGGCTCGATGAGCAGGGCGGCGTTCTCGACCGGGGGGCCGCCGAAGTAGAGGTACGAGCTGCCGGGCCGAAACGCGTGCGGGTTTGTGGCGTAGTTTCGTGCCGGGGCATGGCCGGCGAAGATCACGATCGGTCGCGTCAAGCCCTTGGCCAGATGCGCACGCCGGCGTCGATAAACGGACGGTGGCGCGGTCGTGGTAATGGCGGGCTCATCTGACATTCCTACATCTCCTCTTGCTAACGCCCATAGCATAACCGCCCTCAGAGCAAAGTCGCAGCCGCGGAGCGAACAGCCCACAGCGAACAACACGCCGGCGGCGGGTTTCTACCCCCCACACCGTGCGGATCAGGGCTCAGGGGCAGGCCTCTACTCCCTGCACCACCTGTCCAGCCACCCAATCACTTCCTCGTGCCATTGCACGCTGTTGTGCGGCTTCATGACCCAGTGATTCTCGTCGGGGAAGTAGAGCAGCTTGCTGGGGACCCCCTTTCGCTGCAATGCCGTGAACGTCGAGATCCCCTGCGTATCCACCACGCGGTAGTCGCGCTGCCCATGGATCACCAGCGTCGGCTTGCGCCACTTGCCCACGTGGTTGATGGGGTTGTGGTGCGTGTACGCCTCCGGTTTCTCCCACGGTGTGCCGCCGCGCTCCCACTCGGGGAACCACAGCTCCTCGGTGTCGTAGTACGCCATCCGCTCGTCGATGTTGCCATCGTGGCACACGAAGCACTTGAACGGATCGTTCCACACCCCGTGGATCCAGTTGATCATGTACCCGCCGTACGAAGCTCCGAGCGCCCCGACGCGATTCCGGTCCATCCAGGGGTAGCGCTCCAGGACGGCGGCGAGCCCCTTCTGCAAATCCTCCAGCGGCCGATCACCCCAATGGTCGTTGATCGCATCCGTAAACGCCTGCCCATAGCCCGTCGAGGCGTGGAAGTCGATCATCACGGCGGCGTAGCCGGCCCCCGCATAGACCTGCGGGTTCCAGCGGTAATGGAAATCACTCCCGAACGAGCCCTGCGGCCCACCGTGGATCAGGAATGCGACCGGATACTTGCGGCGCGGCTTAAAATCCGCCGGCTTGACCACGTAAGCGTAAACCGTGTCGTCATTCCAGCCCTTAAACGTGAACTGCTCCGAGTCACCCATCCGCGTCGCCGCGACCTTGCGAGTATTGATGCGCGTCAGCACCCGGGACCGGCCACCGCTGCGCGGCATCGCGTACAGCTCAACCGGACTCTTGTGATGACACAAGCCATAGATGACCTTGCCGCCGGCGACGGCGACCTCGGTCACCTTGCCCTTACCCACCAGCGCGGTGACCCGCCCGCGCGCCACGTTCACCGCGAACAGCGGATTCTGGCCCAGGTGGTTGGCACACGTGTAAATCGTCTTGCCATCGGGTGCCCAGACGATCTTCGCCGCACTGCGATCCCACTTCTCGGTCAGCACCCGCGTCGGACCGCGCTTCCACCCCTTCAGCACGATCCGCAAGCGATCCGCCTCGTACCCCGGCCGCGCCATGGCCAGATACGCCAACGTCTTCCCGTCTGGTGAAAACACCGGGTTCGTCAGCACCGCACCCTGGCCGTCAACAACCAACTCGGGGCGCTTCTTGCCGGCGATCGGCGCACAGTACAGATTGAAATGCGTCGACCACGCCTCCTTGCGCCCCACGTTGCGGGCAGCAAACACCACACTCCGGCTGTCCGGCGTAAACGTGAATTCCTCATCGCCGCCGAAGGGCTTGGACGGGCAATCAGCGTCCATGCGGCGCATCAACGCCACCGGCTCACCGCCCGCGACCGGCACGACAAACAAGTGCGAACGCCGGCCGTCCTTCCACGTATCCCAATGGCGAAACAGCAGCCGGTCGTATACCCGCCCCGAAGACAGACGCTTCTCGTTGGCGTCCAGCCGCTCCTTCGTCTCGGCCAGTGTCCGGGCGTCGGGAAAAACCTCG
>Ga0272441_10001212_pt1 | contig 55195 bp, 44 predicted proteins | sample SSMProp6N_FD_193582 | JGI IMG/M metagenome (GOLD analysis project Ga0272441, IMG submission 193582) | Marine sediment archaeal communities from Little Sippewissett salt marsh, Falmouth, MA, United States - SSM-Prop-6N | ecosystem: Environmental > Aquatic > Marine > Wetlands > Sediment ...
GAATACTTTCTGTAATTGCCAGGATTAACCTTGCACTTGATGTTATGAAAGCTCCCATGATTGGATTAAACATGGAACCGTTTTCCTCGATCTTGTTTCGGGAAGTTTCGAAAGTTACGTTCCCGAAGATTTCCAGGTTCGTTTCACCTTTCTCCGAAGTATTAATTTCAACAAAAATTCCGTAACTCGTGGAGTTGGTTATGATCTTAAGTATTAATTGATGGGAATCCAAGTTTCGAAGTTTCGTTTCCAAAACTTCGATAGGTTCGGAGTTTGGGTCCGAAGTTTGACTTTGGAACTTTAGGCCAGATACTTTTAAAAGTTTGATTTCGGATTTCACTTTGGACATTTCGTTCTTTATCCGTTTCCGTTCCTCAATTAAAACTTTGAACAGATCTTCGGATTTGGGTTCGAAACTAATTCCGTTGAGTATCTCGATCTTGGACAAACCTGATTGAATTCCCCTTGGTTCAAACCTGATTGCCCTTTTCACTTTGGGGACTTTCCCTGAAAGTAGTTTCGAACTTATTACATCAGTTAGGGAATACCAAAGACCAGTTTCCGAAGTTACAAAGTTAATTCCTATATTGAAAACGTTCTTCTCTCCGTAATGGGACCGAATGGGGAGAACATCCTCTTTTGGTTCTACCAAACAGATAACCTTAAACTGTTTCCATGTATCCTGGTTTTTTAAAGTATCAAGGTCAATCCTTTCTAGGAACTCTGTAATCTCTTCGGTTACTTCTTTAAAATCGATATGGTCACAAACGACAAAATCCCAAAGCCCTTGAAGGATGTTAACCGTTGGGTACATTGAAAGAACGTCAATGTAACTTATCTGGGTTGGGTGTTTTCTAATCCTGACCTCACTCCTTCCACCAAAGTATGTAGTCATTACGTAACCCAATAACTCGGGTGGAAAGTCTGGGTTTTTATCAAAGAAGGACCTGATACCCATTTTTTTCATGTAACCCTTTCCAAGAGAAGCAGGAGAATAGATCTTGTGTATGGGGTTATCAAGGTTGTATCGTTGATATTCTTCCCTCAGTTTCAGGTAAAGGTGATATGTGGCCTCAACATCGTTGATATTATACCTAATGTAATCTGGGGTTACTTTTCCATGACCATCAGCTTTTGTTTTCTGGACCTCACAATTGAAATGTTTACATGCACTGTCAAGAGAATGTTTTTTACTGGTCAGGGAAAACGATAAGGTCCGAAGATCAAGGAACCTTCCCCGATACCTATTAGTTCTTCCCTGTTTGTTTCGGATATTCCCCCGTTCATCATTCTTTGCGTTATTGAATCGAATGAATGCTTTGGTGTTGTCAATATGCTTGATCACTATTCGAGGGTATAACGGGTTTTCACTCAATTTGAATGAAAATCCTCCCTTCATGCTCATTCGTGCATTACCGTAATGAGTGGCTAATCGTGAAAGGTCGAACGGGAGATTAAATCCAATACACATTGTATGGAATTCGTACACTTCACGATAGAAAATTTCATCAATAAAATCTGAACGGGTGTATAATGGCAATTCATTGTCATTTGCAAATGAACGTAATACTTCGATTTGATCATTCGTCAATATCTCCCCATAGAATAACCCTTTAAATTGGAGTAATCCATTTTCATAGACCAGGAATAAACCAAAGTTAAAGTTCTGGTATTGGTCCGTTGTTGTTTCAGTATCGAAAACTAATACTCTATCATATAGAACATAATCCGGTTCCTGATGGAACTCAAATTTAGGTTTTGATTTTTTCTCTCTGACATAACTTCTAACGGCAATATCCATACTATCCATTTTTACCAACTCCTAATAAGATTTCTGATCTGTCTTGAAGATTGTAGGAAAGAAGTTTCAAGAGTATGGCATAACCTTCAAGGGTCCAACCTACCTTTTCCTGAACAGTTTTATCATCCTTCCCCCTTTCAACCTTATATGATTCCTGACATATGGAAAGGGAACGGTGACAATTCGGACATACAGGTATTACGAAATCGCTGTTTTTTCTCCCGGCGATATGATGTAATTCCAAGATCCTTGGATCTCGGTTAAAACCGCAAATGACACAACATCCTCCCTTAATCAAAAGGTCCTGGATGTATCTCATTTCGATTTTCCTTAATTCTGTTCTCTTTTCATAGTCAGTACTGTTCATGATATCAATCCTCTTGTGTCCGATAGATCATGAAAAACTCTTCATGAGCCCTTCTCTCCTGGATCTCATGGAGAGAATGGGGGTTAGTCTCCAAAGTATGATAGTTCCCTTCAGAATCCCTTATTCGTTTGTTCCTGAAGGGCTTAAGATAACTTTCATTCCCAGTGCTCAAGTATTGCTTGACAGCATTGTGATATTTACCAATAGTAGAAGCATGACGAGAATCCTTCACATTGATCCAGATCTCCTTCCCTCTGGAGTTGATCCTCATCTCCCTGGATACGGTATCATATTTCTTAGGGACATAATAGGAACCGACCTTCTTGATGGCTCCAGTATGCTTTCTAACCGTTTCTGGGGTTGTTCCTGCTACCTTGGAAGCCTTGGTTAGGGAGTAACCCTTGTTCCTCATTAATCGGATAGCTTCAAGGCTCCTTTCCCTGGTTAGGGCTTCTTTTGGTTTTAGTAGGCTCCACTTGATCTTACTTGGTGGAGATCTTTTCAGTTTACCTAATCCTTTCTCCCCCTTTCTTGCGTGACCCCTAAGTTGGGGTAGTGTTCCCTGGGGGTGTAAGGCATGAAGCCTATCCATTTTCCTTGTGTAAGGAGTATTTGGAGCTTGTAGTCTCCAAGCCCCATAGGTCGAGAAAGTCTTACTAAACCGTTTCATGGAGATTTCCTCTAAAAGGGTCATTCATCTGATGAGTATTTTATGGGAGTAAACCGATCTTGTTTAACAAACAGTATTTAAGTTACACAGATATGTTTAACTACTGGCCATACTATTGTCCGTAGACAATACACTATTCTGTGTAACTTGATAGGTGGTCCCTTATGGTTAAAAAAAGAGGTGGATTGAAAGAAATGAAGGTTGTCGGAAATTTTGGAGAATTCATACAAATATTAGGGGAGAACGAAGGTTTATATCAAAGAGAGCTTGGAAAGGAAGTAAACAAGAAAAAAGCTGATTTTAGAATCTCAGAGGCAATGAAAGAATTAGAAAAATTAAAATTAATTATAAGGAGTGAAGAGCCTCCCAAAGGTAAAAGAAAAAAGAGTGCAAAATATGTATATCTAACTGATAGAGGGAGGGAAGTGTACAATTTCTTTTTCGGTGTACATGTTGCTCTTGTTCCTCTACCTGATGAAAGAAAAAAATTCATTGATGAGCTTATCAATGATTTGAATAATGATGAGATATCCAATAATAGAAAAGAATTAGCTTTTAGTCAGTTATTAGACCAGTTTGATGATCTTTCTTTTTATACTGATTGGGAGAGTTATCCTGAATTTGAAAAATTTATTTCTGATTTAATTAAGAATATGGAAGAAAATACATGGGTTAGATTTAATGAAATAGCACATTTATTGGTCAAAATTTATGAAAGAGGTTTTAAAAATAATAGTTTAATAAGCATATTAAAAGAAAAATTTCAAAGTATAGATAGATTAGATATCAGTAATAGCTTATTGATCAATCTTACAATGCTTGTCTTTATTGATTTCGAAAAGAATCCAAAAGATATTGAAGAGAGTAAAAAAATGTTTTATTTAATTATTGAAAAAAATGTAGATAACATACATTATCTTTCTAATTATGAAGCTATTGTTAGACAACATAAAAAAGTTTCTAAAATTTTAAAAGATACATTACGTAAAGATATTTATGATTTATCAGATAAATATGGTGATAAATATACAGAATATTTTAAAAGAATACTATTTGCATTATCGAGGGAGGCATAATATGAACTCATTATTCCTTAGTGGATACAACATCCATATCTGTGTTGATGATGGAAAGCTAATCATCAAGGATGGAAGGGATTGGGAGAAAGAACCTACAGAGATAATAATGAAACCAAAGTTCGTTGATTATGACCATATTATCCTGTATGGTCATTCCGGCAATATCTCCTTATCAGCTATCAAATGGCTCATGAAACAGAAAGTATCCATCAACGTACTGGACTATGATGGTACTTTGCTATCATCAATGGACCCTCCCCAGTCTAAAACAGGATTGGTCCGATTAGCCCAATATCGAGCCTATAACGAACAACGGATAGATATTGCCAAAGAGATCATACATGCCAAGATAAACAGGACCAGGGATATGTTCGATTGGTTGATATTCCGATATCCCCAACTTACAGAGAAAATGAATCTATGTAATTTCGAAAAAACCCTTGAAGATTTGAAAAATGCTCAAAAAATAAGAGATATCATTGGGCTGGAAGGAATAGTGGCTAGACATTACTGGGATGCTATCGGCCAAATCTTCCCGGACAAGTTCGAGTTTGAAACAAGAGCAATCGGAAGGACCACAAGACCCCTGGGTGCAATCGACCCAATAAATGCCCTTTTCAACTACGGATACAGCATTTTAGAAAGCCATTGTAGGAGAGCCATCAATTCAGCTAATCTTGATCCATATATCGGTTTCCTTCATGAGACAAGGGTTACAAAGGAACCTCTCGTTTACGATATGCAGGAACCGTTCAGGTGGTTAGTAGATCTCACTATCATTCAAACCCTTGAGAACAACCTTTTCCATAAGAAGGATTTCATAAGGACAGAGGATTACATTATCCGGTTAAGACCCACTGGGGTTAAAAAACTGGTCGGTGAACTGGATAAAACCTTTTCTCAAACGGTCAAGTATCATAACCAGAATAATCAATGGGGAATGGTCATTCAGTTGAAAGCTCAGGAACTATCCAACTACCTTGTCGATAAAGTAAAAAAAATAGATCTTGGTTCCCCTGAACCATTATTGGAAAGGGTGGATAACAAAGATATCAGGGATAAGATCTTGAATATGTCTTATAGTGAGTGGGAGAAAATGGGGTTTAGTAAAGGGACACTTCATTATATGAAACAAAACGCTAAAGCTAACAAGTCGTTTACACTTAATGCCCATGTTAGGGAGAGATTGAATATTATTTGACTGGGGGTGAGATGATTACACTAATTAAGAAAAGGTCAAATGAAAAATTGAAGTTGGATGATAATTATTTAAAGGATTTCTATTTCAATTTTTTATCAGAATATAAAAAATATGTTGAAACAGAGTTTAACGATAGAGAGAAAGATTTTCCATTATATTTTGATAAAGGAGTATCAGTGCATATATTGAAAGAAGATAATGGAATTAGTATCAAATATCAAGAGAAACTAAAAGGAATGGACATTCATTTTTACACAGATAGTAAAAAATTCAAAACCCTAAAAGATGATGGGAGCGAAAGTATGTTGAATTGGTATGCGAATAATTTCTTAACAGATCCAAAAGAAAGAGCGAAGAGAGATGTTGGTTCATATATTTTACATGAGGAATATTTAGAAATGCAAAAGGAAAGAGATCAAGAATTATACCAAGAATATTTGAATCGTTTTGATCCTTTCATCAATCAATTTCTTCATGGTATAGATTATTGTAACGAAGTAAGGGAAAAGACTATCGAAGATAATAAAGAGGATTTATTTTATGCAATTGAAAAATCTTTCTGGCCAATGGGAGTTTTACAACTTCTTTTTATTAAAGGTTACAATTCATTTTTTGACAATAATATTGAAATCCAAAATGACCTTGAAACCTCAATATTTCTATGTATAAATGGCTTGTATTCACAAGCAAATGCTACTCTTAGAAGAGTATTTGAAATCAGTTTAATCAATTTTCACTTTCTTAGAGAGTTGAACCAGGCGAAATCTGAGAAAAGAAAAAAAAGTATCACTGAGAAAAGGAAAAAATGGCTTAATCGGACAGCTTCATTTTTCATGGGGGGGAATAATGGGACTATTTCAAAGTTGATGATTAATCCTTATGAGCAGAAGGCAACACTAATTTACAATTCAATATCAAAGGATACTCAAATTTTGTCATTTGATAAATATCTTCGAGAGTATTATTCTCAATTATCAGATCATGTGCATAGAAATTATTACCAGGATGAAAATACACCAATTGTTTCCATTTCGGATTATGATCCCACTCAATTCAATGAATGGCAAACAAACTTTCAAAAATTACATAAAATAATTTACATTCTTATTTTTACTATTTTCAACGATGTAATGACCCAATATGATGAGGATAAAATCGTTGAAGAGCTCTTCATATCATTTAAAACTTATAGAACAATCAAATCAATTCTAAATTAATCAGTGACTGACTAAGTGCTTGGAGAGAATTGAGTGCGTTGATAACAAGTACAAGACCTCAGATTGCATTCAGTGATATAATTTGAAATAAAAATATATATAGCACCTTGTTTAATTAGCATTGATAATCATGCTAAGAATTGAAGTCAATGGGAAAGATATTACTTATCTTGAAACTTTCGCTTCTTCATATTTTGCCGAGTATATAAGATTGAGAAATAAGTTAAGTGATAATTTTAAGAAATATCTTCCTTTCGGATCATTTGAATATAATATTCAACTACAATATGGAAAAAAATATGGTTTTGCTATTTTATTTAATCCAGCATCATATCCGAAATTGGATATCGAGTACTTGATTAGGGCTGATAAATTAGATATGTTAATCGATGGAAAGCTCATGAAAGCTGAAAATGAGAAGTCAATTAGAATACTCTACCCTAATCAAAAAGTATTGTTATATTATCGTGAAAATACGAAGAAGTATTTAACAAGAACATATGCAAGAAATCAAGCCAAAGACCATTTCACGACAGATTGCCAAAGTAAGGGGATTAAATTGAATAAGAGTTTGAAATCTCAATTGTGAGGATTTCATATGGTCTTCGTACATCGTGAAATTTTTTTACAATCATTGGAAATAATATCCTTTCCATCGGATAAACCGTTTATTAAAGAAATGATTAAAACCTATTTCAACTCATTGTTAACAAAACATATGGTAGCATCCTTTGCTGTTTTAAGCATCGATACAAGTGAATGTATTACTAACATGAATGAACAATTAAGCCAATCATCAACGATTGACACAAACCAAGCTAAAATGCCTGTCGTGAAAAATTTCGATATGTTCCTATTTGAATCAAAAAGTTGTTTAGATATTTTAGCAAAAATTATTAACAATTTGTATTTCGACGAATTTACCACAGAATTGGACTGCTATTCTGATAAAAAGTTTTTTGGTGCAATCTATCAAAACATGACAGATACACGTTATATTCCTTATAAACTTAAACATAATGGAAGGGGTAATCCAATATGGGAATACTTAAATCAAAAAACCCAAGAAGATTGGTTTGGAAGGTATACTAAATTCCGAAATACCATTGCGCATTCCGTAACTGTTGAAATGCTAAACGTTAGTTCAACAGCTAGTTCATTGAATTTTGAAGTTTCAAATCTACCAGAAGATCCTTCGATATTTCCATATACCTTAAGTTTAGACAATCAAGAGGATTATTGTAACACGACTTGGAACAAAATTGAGGCTCTTATCAACGAAACTTTTCGATTGCTCATAAGTGAAATCCAAACACAAGCTCCAAATTACCCCTTAGTATAAGTAAATTTTACCTTCTATTATCACAACTAAATATATTCTTTGAATAAGTGGATGTATAATTATTGATTACATTATCTTAATTTTCACCAATACATATTGTTTTCTTCTAAAATTCAAAGGTTTACTTGGGGTTAATTATAATCCTAAATACCAGTTTCACAAATACGAGAATAATTCTACCCTCACTACAATTCGAAGAATTGTATACTACCCCACAGAACATGTGCGAGGGGCCGGATTCGAACCGACGAACCACTAAGGAACAGATCTTGAGTCTGTCGCCGTTAACCGCTTGGCTACCCTCGCAGAGAACTTGGGGAACCGTGATAAGAGGAACTGATATTAAAATATCGTTTCCCTGCCTCCAACAGGGGCCCGTCCTACGCCTGAGCTGATGAGGGCCCCTTATCCGATGAAGTCCTGTCGAGGATCGCACCGCAGGCATCACACTTCGCAACCTCGCCCGGAAGAACGATCTTCTTGTTGTAGTTCCCGCAGCCCGAACACCTCCATCCGTTTATCATACCGGGCTCCTTATCGATGTATTCCCTTGTAACGAATGTGTTCTCGCCCTCATCGAACTTGCCGTCTATCAGTCCCATCTTCATGCAGAGCTTCACGGCATTTCTAACCCTGTGCTCCCTTCTGTCCAATTTCCTTGCCAGATCCGACATGGTGATTAGGCGATAAGATCTCAGCATCTCGGCAAGTTCCGCAAGTTTCTTCAGCCTTGCTCTGAACAGAACTGCCAGTAAAAGGAATATGACACCCGGTACGAAAGCGGGGACAACACACAGTATCATGGTGAAGATCCCCACGACATCACCGCTCCCGCTTTCTTCCAGTCCGGTGAATCCCATTATGGCAACGGGAAGGAACATCAGCACAAGCGCCAGGAAAGAAAGGCCGATGATCAGAAAGATATGCCATATCCTGAATTTCATTCCATCATCTCCCTCTCATGGTCCGGATACCGGCTCGATGACCGCATTGCAGTACTGGCAGCTTCCCCTCTGCCCGGGGGGAATGTAAGAATAATTCAAAGCCCCGCAGGCAGGGCAGTTCCAACCGTTGTTGACCGGAAGCGGGGGCCCGTCAGCTGGCGCCACCGTCGAATTGCAGAACCTGCACCGTCCCATCTGACCGGGGAGTATCAAGGTCTCGTTCCTTCCGCCGCAGGCGGGGCAGTTCCATCCAGTCGAGGTTTGGGGAGGCGGGCTTGGAACTGGAGGCACCTGTGGAGCTGTTACCTGAGGAGGAGCGGCTTTCCTCTCCGACCCCTCCCCCCCGATCGGAGGAATGGATGTCTCGCAGTACTTGCATCTCCCCATCTCCCCGGGAAGTATCACAGAATCGTTCTTCGCCCCGCACGAAGGGCACTTCCAACCGAATCTGACGTTTGGTGTCTGCTCCAGGAAATCCATGGTGAAGAACTCGCCCGTTCCCCTGTCCATGTAACCTTTGATCTGTTTGTCCTCGAGGATCCTCATGATTGTCCTTTCGGCCTCCATCTCCGTCTTTCCGATCTTTCTGGCGAAATCCTCCACCTTGATCCTCCGATGTGACCTCAACGTCTCCGCGAGTTCCCTGTTCCTTCTCCTCTTCATCATGCCCAATATCCCGATGAGCAGGAAAACAAGGGTCGGAACGAGGAATATTGGCGAACAGACGTAGAGGAAGACCTTTCCGTTGGTCTCGTTCGACTGCGCTTCCTCAGAGCCGTCGTTCTCCTCGATGAATGCATAATCCACTCCCGCCGCGATCAACAGGGCTACGAGAAGGAACCCGACCGCAGACAGGCCGAATGATATCTGCCAGAAACGTACCATGTCTCCCCCATGGATCAAACGCTTAACAGGATAAAATATCTTTCACCGTTTCCCGTCCAAAATCAAATATATCCCGCCTCTTCTTCCATCTCCATGTTCCTGAAGGACCTGAAAAGGGAGATCGAAAACGGACCCGAGGGGGTCCACATCGTGGCAGAGGAGCGGAACGGCATAATAGAAGCCCTTCACAGGACCCATATAGCCGTCGTCAACAGCAGTGGAAAGGTCCTCTACTCAAGCGGGGATCCGAAAATGGTCACCTACACCCGATCCTGCATCAAACCGATCCAGGCCCTCCCGGTCCTCACAACCGGCGCAGCGGACCGGTTCGGCCTCAATGACAGGGAGCTTGCGATCATCTCGGGTTCCCACTCCGGGGAGAAGGAGCAGGTCGACACCGTTCTATCGATCCTTGAAAAAGCGGGTCTCGACCCCTCTCTCCTTAAATGCGGGGGACACACCCCCTTCCACAAGGAGACGGCGAAGGTGGTGGGGGATCTCTTCACCGGACTTCACGACAACTGCTCCGGCAAGCATGCGGGAGCCCTGGCAGCTTGCAGGGCGAGAGGGTGGGACCTCGATGGCTATCTCCAATGGGACCATCCCCTCACGCTCGAAATAATAAGTATCATATCATCACTCACCGGATCAAAAAAAGAGAATGTCCTCCTCGGCAGCGACGGCTGCGACATCCCCAATTTTGCAATACCGATGGACAGGATGGCCCATCTGTTCGTCATGCTCATGGACCCTCCGGAACACGAATTGACCCCACACCTTCAAAGGATCGGCAGGGCCATGATCGATAACCCTTACATGGTGGCAGGGACCGACAGGTTCGACACGGTCATCATGGAAGATTTCCCCGGGAAGCTCCTCTCCAAGGCCGGGGCCGCCGGACTGCAATCCGTTGCCATCGATACGGATGATGGATGGCTCGGCATCGCTCTGAAGGTCGAGGACGGTGCCTATTCGATGATCGGGCCCCTGACCTATCATGTGATCGGGGAGCTGGGTATAGAAATCCGAACAAGGAACAGGTACAGCAACCCCGAGGTAAAGACCAGGTCGGGAAGGATCGTGGGCCTTCACCACGTACTCGGGTCACTTCGTGCGGTCTGAAATACGGAAAAAATGCTCTGGATAACAGAATAATATTATAATCGATGCACCCCTTTCACCTCAGGGTGAGAGACGCATGATAATGGAGTTCACCTACTATCCATATACGGAGAAAAACGTCGAGAAGGTCGAGGAGAGGTGGGGGGTCTACAAGCTTGCAGGGAGGTCCAAGAGGGTCCTTTTCCTCGGCAGGGGTAATGTCAGAAAACACCTTTTGAAGCATCTTCCGGAAGGGGAAACTCCGGCAGAGGAGGCAGAGTTCTTCTCCATGGAGTACTACGATACCGGAGAGGAAGCTTACGAGGCCTGGGAGGAGCAGATGCGGGAGTTCAAGGACAGGTTCGGCAAATGGCCGAAATACAATAAACCGCTTGAATGATCCCGATCTCTGGACATTCATGCGAAGTGTCGAGGGAGCTTCCGGATTAATATTCCGGTCTACCCCTACTGTTTTATCCAAGCTCGGTATTCATGGGGCGATACGATGGTGAACAGGATAGCGATCAGAAGGGAGAGTAAGAACCGATGGGAGAGAAGGGCCCCTCTCACCCCTGAGCATGTTCTGAGGCTTGTGAACGATTATGACATAGATTTTGTGGTGCAGCCATCGGACCTGAGGGCGTTTCCCAACGACAGATACCGGGAAGCGGGAGCGGCCGTGGAAGAGGAGATCAACGATGCCGATATAATCCTCGGCATAAAGGAGATACCGGTCCAGGAACTCGAGCCGGGCAAGGTTTACCTTTTCTTCTCACACACCATCAAGGGGCAGCCGCACAACATGCCGATGCTCAAAAAGTTGATGGATCTGGGCTGCACGCTCATCGATTACGAGAGGATCGTGGACGAGCATAACAAACGTCTAATCTTCTTCGGATGGCATGCCGGGGCCGCGGGAATGGTGGACACCCTCTGGGTGCTTGGGAGAAGGCTCGAATGGGAAGGCGTCCGCAACCCCTTCTCCTCGGTGATGAAGGCTCACGAGTACGGGGACCTTCCCCAGATCAGGGAGCATATCTCATCCATAGGCCGTCTCATCACATCATACGGCATTCCCTATTCCATCAGGCCCTTTGTCATCGGCATAGCCGGTTCCGGGAATGTTTCCAAGGGTGCCCAGGAGATCCTCGACCTTCTGCCGGTGAAGGAGGTCAGCCCGCAGGAGCTCCCCACTCTCAAGAAGAGGAAGGATGCGGGGACCAATATCTACAAGGTGGTCTTCAACGAGTGGGACGTGGTGGAGCCCGTCGAGGAAGGAAAGGAGTTCGATCTGGAGGAATATTACAGGTATCCTGAAAGGTACAGACCGAAGTTCTTCCAGCATGTCCCGTATATCTCTGTCCTGATGAACTGCATCTACTGGGATTCGAGATATCCGAGGCTCATAACCAAGGAGCAGACAAAGGAGCTCTATTCGGATTACAGATCGCCGAGGCTCCGGGTGATAGGTGACATCAGCTGCGACATCGAAGGCGCCATAGAGGCGATGGTGAGGACCACAACCCCGGAGGATCCGGTATTCGTGTACGATCCCTGGGAGGACAAACCCATACCCGGATGGAAGGGGACCGGACCCGTGATCCTCGCAGTGGACAATCTTCCCTGCGAGATCCCCATCGAAGCATCGGAATACTTCGGTGACAAGCTTAAGGAGTTCATCCCATCGCTCTCCGCGATGGATACGGACCAGGACCCGAAGGACCTGAGGATACCGAACCCGATCAGGAAAGCAATGATCCTCCACAAGGGACAATTGACAGAGCCCTACGGATATCTGGAGAAATACATCAAGGAGAATGGGGGATGAAAGGAGTACTCGTTCTTGGGGCCGGTCTTGTTGCGAGACCTCTGGTGAGATATCTGCTGGAGAATACCGGGTCCAGGGTCACCGTGGCGAGCAGGACCCTGGAGAAGGGGGAGAGGATAGTTGCGGGTCATAAGAATGGACTGGCTGTCGCCTTCGACATCACGAGGGATACGAACCTCAAGGACCTGGTGGGGGAACATGATATCGTGGTCTCCCTGCTCCCCTACACCCACCACGCGGAGGTTGCAAAGGCAGCGATCGACGCGGGAAAGCACATGGCGACCACTTCATACGTGAGCGATGCCATGAAGGAGCTCGACGGACCTGCCAGGGAAGCGGGGGTCCTGCTCATTAACGAGATGGGACTCGACCCGGGAATAGACCACATGGAGGCCCAGAGGGTCATAGACTATGTTCACTCGGAAGGGGGAGAGGTGGAGGAGTTCATATCCTACTGCGGAGGCCTTCCCGCTCCCGAAGCGAACACGAACCCCTGGGGATACAAGTTCTCCTGGAGCCCGAGAGGCGTGGTTCTCGCGAGCAGGAACAGCGCAAGGTTCAGAAGAAGGGGGAAGGATATCGAGATACCCGGCAGGAAGCTGTTCGCAAATTACGATCTGATAGAGGTCCGTGACCTCGGGACCTTCGAAGGCTACCCCAACAGGGATTCGATCCCGTATGCGGATATCTACGGCATCCCCGGCGCAATAACCGTGCTCAGGGGCACCCTTCGAAACAGCGGGTGGTGCGACACCTGGAAGGGGCTCCACGACATCGGACTGCTGGAAGAGAGGACTACGAACGCCTCCACCTACCAGGACCTCATGAACGGACTCGCCCCGGGTGTTGGCCCGCTGAAGGAGAGGTTGCGTTCCAGGATATCCACAAAGAACGACGATCTTGTCATCAGGAACTGGGAATGGCTCGGCCTGCTGGAAGAGAGAGAACTCCTGGACAATACGTCGAGGATGGATGCCCTCTCCGCTCTTCTTCAGGAAAAACTCATCTTTGCCCCCGGGGAGAGGGACATGATAATTCTGAAGCATACATTCAAAATAGTCATTGACGGGGAGAAAAGGACCATCAATTCAACGATGATAGACTACGGGATACCGGGAGGGGATTCCGCCATGTCGAGGACCGTGGGTATACCCGCCGCGATCGGGGTGGAGCTCCAATTGACCGGAAAACTCGACCATCTCAGCGGCGTTCATATCCCGATCCTTCCCGAGATCTACAAACCCGCATTGGAAAAGCTCCGGGAGCAGTCGATCCAATTCCATGAAACATCGTCTTGAGATCGCAATTAAAAAAAATTCGGGGCCCGGTGTGGGGGGGCCCCTTTGGGGGATCGGTTGCAGAGAATTACTCGTCACCGTATCTGTACTGTGGCCCGGTCCCGCCGTTGACCTGATCCCTGTCGCGGTCCTGCTGGAGGTCCCCTGACCTCTCCTGGGACCCGTCACAAGTGGAAGCGGTGTCAACGGAGTCGTCCGCTTCGTCATCGGTGCAGGAGCCGTCCTTCAACTGCTCCCTCTCCTGTGTCTGATCGCCGGATCCCTCTCCGTCGCATGAGCCGTCCTGGAGTTGCTCCCTCTCGCGGGTCTGCTCCTGGGTCTGAACCGGCTCGCCGGAGGGCTCTCCCTCGCAGCTTCCGTCCTTGGCCTGTTCCCGGGTCTGCTCGGCCTCTTCGGGGGCGTTCTCGCCCTCGCTCCTAGCCTGCTCCCGGGTCTGAACCGGCTCGCCGGAGGGCTCTCCCTCGCAGCTTCCGTCCTTGGCCTGTTCCCGGGTCTGCTCGGCTTCTTCGGGGGCGTTCTCGCCCTCGCTCCTGGCCTGCTCCCGGGTCTGAACCGGCTCGCCGGAGGGCTCTCCCTCGCAGCTTCCGTCCACGGCCTGTTCCCGTGCCTGCTCCATGACCGGATCCTCATTTTCGCAATCTCCGTCCATGGCGCGCTCCATGTCTCCCTTGCCGTTATCGCTACCCTTTCCGAACATATCCCCGAAGATCCCATCTCCCACGGGGCTGTCCTCGCTGACGCTTCCTGCCGCTGCGAACAATCCAACGCCCACAAGCAGCACAAGGGCGGCGATCCCGCCAAAAGCCATTATTTTCGTGTTCATTTGCTTCGACCTCCTGTGGTGCCTTCGCGCCACACGTTCCCATCACAGGGGGTATTTAACCCCCTTATGGAACGTAGCTCTAGATGTGGAACAAACCTCTAGGTATCCCTTCCGGGCTCCGGAAATTATCAAGGGTAGTACAATGGTAAACGGGGAATTGCTAGAGCGGTGTTCCAAATCCAAATTATATACTCCCGGTGGATGAACCCCTCATGAAAGCAAGAACGCTGCTTACACTCGCCCTTGCAATTGCGGTTCTCTTCTCGATCCCGCAGCTCGCGAACGCACAGATGGGGGGGGCCATGTCCGGGCCGGGATCCGGGCCGGGGACCGACGACGATGAGGAGCCCGGTCCGAGATGGGAGCAGGAAACAGGTCAGCAGACTGCGGAGAAGGGGCTTATGTTCCGTTACGGCAGGGAGACCCCGGAAAGCTCGGTTGAGGGAGAAGAAACGGGAAATGATATCTCGATGAAGCTCACAAGCGTCCGTTTCATGAACGGCACGGAGGACCTTGATATCGATCCGAACTCGGAGGAATGGACCCTGACGGAGAGCACGGAAGATGGCAGCATCCAGGCATCATACGGCACAAGTGCGAGATGGAGGAGAGAAGGGGTGTTGACGGGGGAAACCTCCAACCTGATGATTAGATACACATACAGAAGTGACGAGAACCAGCGTGTACTTGACTATACACTGGACATCGAAGAGCCTCCCGGAGAGGGCATCCTGGAAATAGAAATGAAGGTCTCCTCCTTCCAGGGAGGAAAAGCTTGCTGCTGGTCCGAAAACGGGGAGCCGAACCAGAATGGGATGAGAAGGGAGCTGACCCTCAAGAGCGTGGACGGCAGGGAGATGTCCAGGTTCGATGTAATTGAAAAGGGAACCGTGGGAACGGAAACCGGAGAAGACATCCTTGTGGATACGGAGGTCGAGAGAACCCTCGAGAACGAGAGCGCGGTTGTGAACATCGGCATGTCCCTCCCGGGAGGATCGAACTCGGCTTCCCTGTCCGGGTCCCTCGAGATACTCGAAGTGCTATACAACGCACTTTCTCAGGGGTTCGAGGAAACTGCCGAATTCGTGATCGACCATATTTACTCCTTCCTCATCGGAGCCGTTCTACTGGGCGCGGTCCTCACGGGAGGGTTCCTGGTAGCATCCAAAAAGGGGAAGGAGACACAGGGAAAAGATCTGGACCTGAACAGCAACAGGTATTACAGGGGCCATCAATAGACCTTGTCAACGATGGTATCCATCAGGGTCGTCCTGTAAAGAATGAGCAGGGTCTCGACGAGTCCGACATCAACTATGCTGTAATGTCGTTCCCGTCCTCTCTGCTCCGCAGTGAGGATACCAGCCTTTTCAAGCCTCCTCATGTGGTAGGAAAGAGTTGCGCTGGTGAATGAGAAATTTCCCAGTATCTCCGAAGGGGTCGAACCCGGTTTTTCCAGAAGGTAGAGAACGATACCTCTCGGTATCTCCCTTCTGAGTATCGACAGGGCCTTCCTCTCCTCTTTTGAGAACCTGTCCCTTACGTAGAACCTTGCGTTTCCGGCTGTTGAGTCCTTCACCAGGACCTCTCCCTTGACAAGGGCGTTCAGGTGAAAATCGAGCTGTCCGATGGCAAGGTCGAGATCCCTCACGATCTGCCTGAAATGCACACCCGGATTCCTCCTGACGTATTCCGTTATCCGCTTTCTCAACGGCAGGTCCAGGGGGTCCCCCCTCACTTCCCACCCCTCCAGAGGAATACAGCACTTATCGCCAGTATGGAAGAGGCAATGATCAGCACAAGGGGGATGACCTCGGTGAGCTCGACAGCATCCGACCTTATCAGGACCCATATAATGGAGGAAGCCGTTCCAAGGGCACCGGCGACAGTCAGCAGTGCCGGCCCGGCCTCCCTGCGATACCTCAAGACAAGGGATCCGACCACGACGAGTAAGATGGAGATGATGAAACAGGCTCCGAGGAGGATGTCCCCCGGGAAAGGTTCCATGCCGGTGTATTCCCGGAGATTCTATTCAACCTTTTCCCGTTCCAAGGATCCTCCGAAGAGCGGCTGACAGCTTCTTTTCCCGGATGATGACAAATACCGATATGGTGATCGTGACTATCCCCACGATCCTCAGAAAGGATGGGACCTCGGATAACACGATAAGCGCCATGACGGTTGCGAGTGTCGGCTTGAGATACATCAAGGTATTTCCCCTTGACATATTGACCCTCTCAAGACCCATGAAATAGAAAAGGTAGGCAACTCCCACGGCAAAGAAGGAGAGGAACAGCAGGTAAACAACCGACAGGAGGGGGATCGGTCTCAGGAGCGGGGCTCCGTCCATCAGCAGGATCGGTATCATCATCAGGCCGCCAATAAATAGGCTCAGGGATGTGGTGACCCTTGGATCCATCTTCCTGTTCAGGGGTTTCATCAGGACCGCGTAGATGGAGAAGCAGGTCACTGCTATGCACATGATGGAAACGGCTATTATCGATTCCGTACTGAACTCCTCTGAGAGATAGATAAGGAACACCCCCGCGCCCCCGGCCAGGAGTCCCGCCACTCCGATCTTTCCTATCCTTTCCTTGAGGATAAGAACGGACATCGGTGCCGAGAACAACGGGACAGCCGAAACCAGTGTGGCAACGGAGGAGGCATCGATCCAGTAGAGGGCGATGTGATAGAGGGAGAAGGTCCCGGTGATCCCAATAAATGAAAGAAGCAAAAGGACAAGCCAATCCCTTCCGGAAACCCTGCTCCAATAAACCTTCTTCCGGTAGATGATGACCACCGGAAGCAGGATGATGCCGCCGAGCACGAAACGGAGGAACGCTATCGTGAGGGGGGGAAGCTCCGCATGAATGAGCTTGGTCGTCACCTCTATGGTGCTCCAGAGAAACACCGTGGCGGTTATGAGCAGCATGCCTGCGGTCTCTCTTTTCAAGAACCCTGGCCCCCGTTTCATTATGTTACGACCGGCGGAGGCATTGAACGGTGCAATACCTCATAAGGCTATCCATTTAAATAATCCGGACAGATACCGAAGGGATCTGCCATGACCTCATCATCGGGTATTATGGGACTGTTCAGAAGGTTCTCGAAGGTATTCTGGATAGTCCAGAGCTTTGAAATGATGGAAAGGGGCGCTTACTACCTGATGATGCCCATCCTGGTTTACCACGCCATCGACAACGTAGGCCTCGACCCCGCCCTGGGTCTCGTGCTTACCATGTTCATGTATCCGTTCCAGTACGGGATACCGATCCTGAGCGGTGCCCTGGCAGAGAAGATCGGGTACCGTCGTCAGATGATATTTGCCTTCACCGTTCTCACGTTTGCCTATATCTTCCTGTCATTTGCAAACACCCCGGTAATGATGGTACTCGGTGTGATGTTCATCGGGTTCGGGATAGGCTCATACAAACCCCTTGTATCCGCAACCGTCGCCAAGGCCACATCAGGCAAGGACAGGAACACCGCATATTCCATTTATTACTGGATCGTGAACCTGGCAGCGTTCCTGTTCCCGACCATATGGTGGCTCCTCGAGATAACAGGGGTCGTTTATCCGGGGATGTATGCCTGGGTGTTCAGGGTCGGAGCTGCCTTCATGGCCGTGAACATCTTCACCGGGATCGTTATCTTCAAGGAGATACCGAGGTCCGGCAAGGTCAGGTCCGTGATGGATGCCGTGAACAATGTCAGAACCGCATTCAAGGACACGAAGTTCGTGGTCATGGCCCTTCTCATAGCCGGTTTCTGGGCCCTTTATTCATCCATGCTGAACGTCCTTCCCATAGCTCTCCTGAAGTTCGACTTCCCCACACCGATGTGGGTCTCTGCGATGTTCATAGGCATCTTCAACCCCCTGACAATAATCATGGTGGGGGTTCCCCTGTCCAAATTCGTCGAGAAGCTGGAATCCCTCAAGGCCATAATGGGTGGAGTATTCCTGTATCTCGCCGGTCTTGTGATCATTGCGGTCTCTCTTCATAACTTCTATCTTGTCATCCTCGGCATCATACTGGCCAGTGTTGGTGAGTTCATGGTGGCGCCAGGGTATCTGTCCTTCGTTTCCAAGCTCGCCCCCAAGGAAAAGGTCTCTGCATACATCGGTAGTAATTTCCTGGCAAGCTTCCTGGGGCTTGCCGGGGGGACGCTAATCAACGGAATGGTCTTCAACTGGCTCGGTGTGAACATGGGAATGCCGAGGCTGTTCTACGGCATCCTTGTTGCAGCGGGTCTGATCCTTCTCGTCGGTTTCATAACGTACTACAAATCATGGGGTCAGAATATAATAGAAAGGGCCAGGAAGATCAAGGAGATGGAAGAGGGTCTTGATGAATCGGACCTCATCAAGGAACATCCGACGGGACTCAGAAGGTTGTTCGATATCGTGGATATTCGTGCCATAAGGATCGTTCCCCTACTGCTCATACCCCTTGTGATAATAGCCACGATGTCCTTCGGAAGCAACTATTATATCGAAGACGAAGAGGACACCGCCGATCTGCAGGATATGGATTGGGTCTCCAACACACAGATATTTGCTTTCAGTGGTTATACTAATGAGAACGGTGAATCATCGGAAGATCTACCGATGCCCGGTATGCCGGTATGGATCAATGCAACCCTTACTTGGGAGGAAGACCCGGCTCCTCGCCTTCAGACGAACCTGCCCGATACATTTGACCTTCAACTTATACCTCCAGAGGTTACCGGCAATGCCGCAAGGGATTCCGGGGATTCGGGACAGATAGGGTTCAATTTCCACACCCAGAATTACCAGGGTGAGATAAACGGAACATGGTCCTTCATCGTGGAATGCACAGGAGCCGGGGATGTTGTCGGACCATTCGGTTTCACCCGCAACCCCGATGATGGTAATGATTGGAGCATGACCGTTACAGTGGTCTACCTGGAAAAGGCGTCACCGGAGGAATAATGGGAAGACCCTGCCTCACGCCTGGACAAGCAGGACCATGAAGGCGATGAAGCCAAGCATCAACAATACTCCCGAGAACTTGCCCATCCTCTTCCAGCTGAGTACAACCGCCAGTACGGTCAGTATCATCATGGCCGGTATCATGGCCATAGAAAACAGCGATGTGACCTCCAGTGTTCTGATCAACCCCGCGATGCCGGGGATCATCAGGATGTTGAAGAGATTGGACCCGAGCACATTGCCAACAGCCATCCCCTCGTGCCCCTTGATCGCCGCAATAACGCCCGTCAGGAGTTCTGGAAGTGAGGTGCCTGCCGCTATCAGGGTCACCGCAATGACCGAATCATCGACGCTAAGGGCTTCAGCCAACCTCTCAGCAGAGGTTACAAGGATGGGTGAGCCTATCATCAGGAGTACAAAACCTATCAGGAGCATTATGATGAGGATCGAATATTTCTTCTCGGCCACATCAAGCTCGGCAGAGAGCTCGGTGGTCCTGTACAGATAAAACACATATGCCAGATACAGAACGAGCAGGATCAGGGCTTCCCACCAGACGATACCTCCAAGGGCAAGAAGGGCAAAGAGCATGGTTGCGCCCCACACGAAAAAACCGTCCCTTTTCACCATTCGATCGGTCATTATCGGCATTATCATGACGCTTATCGCCAGTACCACACCGACATTGAAGGCGTTCGATCCGACCACGTTCCCGATGGCGATCCCGGACGCTCCGGTGATCGAGGCCGTCACCGAGGTGGCAAGCTCGGGCAGGGACGTTGCGGTTGCCACCAGCGTAACACCGATGACGTGCCCGGAAATACCCTTTCTCTTGGCAACTCCCGCGGCACCGTCCACGAGCAGATTGGACCCGTATACCAGCATTGCCAGACCAAGCACAGTTCCGAGCAGTCCCAGGATCACGGAATTTACACACCTTAGAGGTTTTTCTCGAATTATACCCGACAAGTTCGAGAAAAGCACACTTTTATATTTTTATTTATGTGGGACATCCCATTCCACAGGTACGTCCCAAATAATTCAATACAAATTGAAATGTCTTTTGTCTAAAGGTCCGATCCCAGGAATTCAGGGTCAACCTTGATGATCCTTCCCGTCACGTCGCCTCTTTCCACAAGTGATCTGATGGCCCTTGAGACATTGGAAGGAGGGGTCAGCTTACCCGATGTCGAGATACTTTTCATCTTCCGCCTCCATGCATCATCCTTCCCCGGGTAGTCGATTATACCGGGGGAAACCATGTTTACCGTGATGTTGTCCTCCTTCAATTCCCGGGCCCAGGACCTCGTGAGGACCGCCATTGCGGTCTTTGCTGCAGCATGGGCTGCCACGTCGCTGTATGCCTTTATCTCCGTCACCCCTGCCATCCCGATGTTGACTATCCGGCCCCAGCCGAGGTCCATCATGGGCAGCAGGGCCTGGTTTATGGCCATGTTTGATGAGAAAACGGAACTCCTGAAAGCATTCTCGAACTCCTCGTCGCTCATTTTCTGGAGGGGCCCTTTGGGGAAGGATGATACGTTGTTGACAAGTATCCCAACCCTGCCGTCGTTCGATGTGATCCTGGAGAACAGGTCCACGACCTCATCCCTGTTTGTCATGTCGGCAAGATATACCGGGATGCGGAGTTTCCTTGCGGTGCTCTCCGCTTCCTTATGATCGCTCCTGTATGTTGCAACGACGTTGTATCCCGCTTGCTTGAGTTCGGTTGATATATAATACCCGAGGTTCTTGTATCCGCCCGTTACAAGAGCCACCGCATCGTCGCCATTACCCGTCATGCGGATACAACGCATCCATTATTTGTATGGTTTCTGATGTTACGGATACCCCGGACACCGGCAGATCCGGGGATTTGACGCAGACATAATTCCTTGCTCGGAAATATATGAATTGCGGAATTAGTCGCGCTTGGGTATTAGGCGATACTGAAACGCCAAATACCCAAGACCAAGGTTCAAATCCCGATACCCGATATCCCATTCCCTGGAAGGAAAAATGATGAAAAGGGAATGGGATCTGGTGCGGGTGCCGGGATTTGAACCCGAGTAACTAGCTTGGCAAGCTAGAATGATACCAGGCTACATCACACCCGCATCTGGTGGGAAGTGGGCTATGTGATTATCGTAATTAAATTTTTCATTCCAGGGTCTTTTTCCTGCCACGGGCGATCTTTCTGAGCTTTTTCATCCCGTCCTCGGGGCCCCTGACGAACAGAATATCACCTTTCTGGATGACCTGTTTCTTTTCAGGCCCGTAGATCCATCTGACATTTCTCTTCACCGCGAAGACCCACATTCCGGTTTCCGTGGCAAGGTGGAGGTCCCCGAGAGACCTTCCGACCAGAACAGAACTGGACCTTACCTCCATCCTGTAGATACCCACATCGGATTCGAGGATGACCTGTTTCAGTATCGGGTGGGGCTCGATATTCCTCAAGACCACATCCGAGATCGACATGGCAGCATCGGCGATGGAGTCTATGAAATTCGTCATCTTGATGATCATCATTGCCGCATCGGGGGTCCTGCACCCGATATCGATCACTGCGATCCTCTGGAGAGAGCCCGAAAGCTCATCAACGATCTCACCAAGATGCTCGACCTCTGACGCGATCTCCTTGTTGTTGTAAAGAAGGGAGGAATATGCAAGGTCCACCATAAATTCCGAGGTGTCCTTCATATCGAGGAATATCTCCTCGACCCTCTTCATGGGGTCGCTCATCTCCGGTACATTCCCCATTTTACCTCACCCTTTGCATACGCTGAAAGTTCCTTCAACCCGTCCTCCACACCCCTGGAGATCAGTACATCCCCTTCCTTGATCCCTCTATCGGGTTCGATATCGTATATCCATCTGCTCCTTCTCTTTATTGCGATTATCCGGGCCCCTGTCTCCGATTCGATCCCGAGCTCGCTTATCCTGCGGTTGATGATATCCGAACCCGGTGCGACCCTGATAGCCCAGATCTTTTCATCCCCATCCTGAAGAAAGAAGGGGGCGAACGGTCTGAATTCCACATCCTCCTCGAAAAGCCTCATCAGCTGAAGCGAAGCGTCGCCGATCACCTCGGCTGCGTTTGCAACCTGCAGAAGACCGGAGAGCTGTTCCGCATCCTCCCTGTTCCTGGCTGCGAGAAGCACCCCTATCCGGACGTTGTACAGAAGCTTATCGAGCCTCTCCTCGAGCTCCATAACCTGTCTTGCAATGTCACTGCTGTCGAAAAGGATCGCTGAATAGGACAGATCGACTATCTGCTCGGAGAGGTCCTTCATCTCGATGAGACTCTCCTTGACACCGATGTTCTCGTATTCGATACGGTCGTGGTGTTTCCGTTTGAACAATCCCATCTCTTTATCGCTCCTTCAGGGATATGACAGGATTCTGAACTAATATAAATCTGGTTTATAAAACATAAGGTCCGATCCTGCTGTTTTGGTCGGATCCGCCCTCAACCGCGGGTTATCCTGCCCCAGGCTGCAAGCTCGTTCAGAATAGCCGGCCTTGTGTCCCTCAGAGTGGGCCTGTGCCTTCTGGAAAGCTCCAGGGTATGCCGGTCCATTCTGCAGGCCACGGTAGCCTCCTCATAGAGGGGGGCCTTGGAAACGATCTCCCCCCTTGGGCCTATCATTGCAGCCCCGCCCCAGAAATCCATCCTGGAATCGAGACCCACAAGATTCGAGTAGGCAAAGTATATGGTATTCTCGATGGCCCGGGCCTCCATCACCTTCTCGAAAAATCTCCTTGTGGTCGAGGGAGAGGCGGAGATGCAGACCACGAGGTCGGCACCATTGAGGGCATAGAGTTTGGTGAGTTCGGGAAAGAAGATGTCGTAGCAGATGATCACACCAATGTTGAAACCGTTCAAACTGAACATGACCGTTTCACTCCCGGGGGTGAAATAAGCCCACTCCTCGAAGGGACCGAAGTCCACAAGATGCATCTTCCTGTAGATGCCCTCTATCCCGTCAGGACCGACGATGCATGCGGAATTATGGACCTGGCCTTTAATGGAGGAGGACCTCTCAGGGAATCCGAAGATCAGATGTTTGTCATTTTCCCTGCATATCTCCCTGACCTCGCTGAAAACCCCGGATCCCGTGTCCAGCGCCATCCTGTGAACGTCATCCCCCAAGGTATATCCGGTCAGGAACATCTCCGGGAACACCACGAGATCCGAAGAGGACCCCTCAAGAGCCTCCCTGATGATCCGGAGGTTCCCCTTCACATCGAAGCGGGAATGTCTCTTCTGAACCAGGTCCAATAAAAGAGCATCGGATCCCATATATCTCCATGGTAGATGTGGATCCACTTAGAAATGATTTGTCTTGGATTTCCCGGGAAGGCATTGTACCCCATGTTATCGTCATACCAAAAGGTTGAAATACATCACGACATCTCTCATCAATCGGAGCCTTTCCACGGGCATCCAGGTTTGAAGGTGAGCCATTGAACGCAGAGAACGGCACCAGGAAGGCCGTCAGGGGAGCAGAGGACGAGCAGGTTCTCAAAACAATAGAGGATCTGCGATCGGAGGTTCGAGAGCTCAGGACAATGGTCAACATGCTCGTGGAGATGATCGTGAGCATGGAGAACCCCGATGAGCTGGACCTGGAGCTGGAATCGAACATGATGGATTACGATTCTGTTTTCAAGAGCGGTAAATACTGCATGTGAACTGACAGCTTGAAACATATCAGGTCCCGATGTGGATCCATCACTTCTTGTGATATCGGACAAGCTGCCCCGAATCCGGAGAAAATAATGCCCCCCGAAGGGGGCCCACCAGTACACACCCATTACTTCCCCCGGGGAATTGATCACCCCGATATTAGATCCATCCATCCAGATCCTTTATGGCCAATGGACAGACCCCCACTTCCACCGCCCATTGCCAGGGCAGGATTGCCCGGACAGATATATATTCTTTTTCGGGTTTGGGGTCAAGGAGCCAAAAGGTCGGGAAGATTTAAATAAGAGCCGCAGGGTTCCCCAAAATCCCAAGGAAGTGCTGATGATGGCAGAAAATGAACCCAAAGAGGCCCCCAAGGGAGAGAGAAGGATCCTGAGTCCCGGAACCTGGTTCCTGCTTGGCTTCCTTCTATGGTCCGTCATACTTGTTCCTGTCACAATGGGCGTGTTCTTCATTCTAAAGGTCTCATTGAGGGTCTTTGACCTTCAGAACCAGTACTCCGCCGTATTCGGACTGGCGGTGGGATTGGTCCTCGCTGCCGTTGCGGGATATTTCTACTCGAGCCAGGCCAGAAAGCGGGCGGAATGATACATATCTTCCGGAACGGTTTCTACCCAGGGACCAAATCATATAATTACCGCTAACCTAATCCAGGTAAAATTGGCCATTTCATGGAACAGGTGTGACCTTGTCCCCCGATGACGACGACCCTGGAAGAGACAGAGCCCGCAAGGGTGCGGGCCCGTTCAATAAAGATCATGGCAGGATCTACAAGAACGACAGCCCCCAGGACACAAGAAGGGAGGTCGAGGAGACCCTGGACAGGATGGTCTCGGAGATCGGCGACAGGACCCCTATATACCGGGAAAAAGCAAGAACCTTCCTGACAGATACGGGAAAAAGGCTCAAGGACCTGGACGAGGGGGCGGAGGAATACACCCAACGCATCTTCAAGAGCAAACCCCTGGATGCGTTGATGGAAACCATTCTGAGGTTCAGGAAAACGGTATTCATCATAACCGTTGTCCTTTCCCTCATCCTGGGTTACTTCGGTGTTATCGGGACCTCCTTCATATCCGACCGGGAACTGGTCATGCAGAGCAAGATCCGGGGTGATTTCGAGGTATACCTGCCCGGTGGATCGGACGCGGAAAAGGTCCTCTTCGAGATGAAGGGGGACTGGTCCACGGACCTTGCCACTATCTTCGTTGAGACCCAGAACAAGTTCGACCCCACGGATGAAACCAACATAACGGATTATGACGTTCTTGTAGAGATCTCGAACATCGAGGAAAGGCTCAATAACAACAAGACCGACCAGGGGAAGGAAGATGGGATCGTGTTCGTATTCTCGATCGCCACCCTTATAAAGACGTTGAATTACACCACCAACTCCATCGAAACGGCTTTCCTCAACGAGCTTCCGGGAAACCTGTTCTCCGGCTCTCTTCCGGACCAGTTCAAGGGTAACTATTCCATCCCCGACAACCAGCGATTGATCAGCGAGCTGTTTTACCAGGCCGGTCCGGATTCCATCTCCGCCCTGGTGGCGGATGTGAACCGGGACGGGATCTACGACTCGGCACTGATCATGATGGGACTATCACCCTTCGTGGACCAGGATGAGCTTCTGGAACGGCTGGACAAGGAGATCGCACCCTATTTCGTGGATCCCGGTGTCAGGCCAGGAAGCAGGGACACGACCGACGAATGGATGGCCCGATACGCGGAGGGTCAGGTCCACTGCAGGATGACCGTCACCGGGCCCACACCCCTGGCGAAGATGATCTCCGACAGGACCATGACCGAGATGCAAAAGGTCCTTCCCTGGGCTCTTGCCATGGTTGCAGCATCGCTTCTGATCTTCCACAGGACCTGGAAGATACTGGTCATTACCCTGGTCCCTGTCCTCTTTTCCCTCATCATCTCCTACGGTTTGATGGGGCTTTTTTTACCCGTACTCACACCCCAGGTTGTGCTCGTTGCCCCAATACTGATCGCGCTCGGGGTAGCCTACGGCCTGTACATTGCAAACAGGTACGCCGAGGAGGAGGGCATCGAGGACAGGGAAAAGAGGATAAGATATGCACTGAGGACAACCGGAAAGGCGATATTCCTCTCTGCAATGACCACCGCCTTCGGATTCGGTGCGATGCTCACCGTTGACATGGCCACAATGCAGGTCCTTGGCTTCGGTCTCTCGACGGGGATCCTGGCCAGTTACCTCACTACCATTCTCATGACCCCCTCCCTTGTGATCTGGCTCAATTACAGGAAACTCAACAGGGGAGAGAAGAAACCAAGATACAAAAGGTCAGGTGCCAGAAGGATCGGGAATATACCCATGAACCATAGCAGAAAGATCCTCGTCGGAGGGGTGCTCTTTGCAATATTATCGCTCTCGCTCTCCCCACCGTCGGAGATCCCGGGGCTCGGTTTCAAGGTAGGTGGTTTTTCCGTTGTCCAGGCCAACATGGATTACATTTCCCTGTCCCCCGCGGATGAACCCGTCGTCCAGAAGATGGAGGAGCAGTCTGATACATTCGGCTCCGGTCAGATCGGCCTCATGATCGTCCGGGGAGAGCCTTCAAGGGACGATAGTAAGGACGGAAGGGATGATCATGTGACAGACAGCATGAAGGACTATGCTGTCCTGAACAAGATCAACAACCTCATGCTGAAGATCAATGGCGATGGCACCGACGACATAGGGATCAACCGATCCGAGGGCATATCGGTAGTCGACATCATGAAGATGATGGAGATCCCGGATTTCACCGATTCCGAAGCCTACAGACAGCTCATCGAAGCCTTGGAACGGATCCCTCTGGGACAGTTCGGCATCATAGAAGACCCCGTCGAGGCAATGGAGAAATGGATATACGAACATGTTGTGGGCGCAAACTTCTGGGAAGCCCTTCAGTATACTCCGGACAATCCGGCGATAGATTACCTTCTCGAGGAGCCGCTCTCGGTCTTCATCATGAACATTTTCTACAACTCCCTTGGTGAGGAGATCCGGGGAATGCTGATCAACAATGATTACTCGAAGACCATCATCTACATCATCATGCCAAACATGGACATAATCGAGACCGAGAAGGTCGTAACGGAGGTGGATGATACCATCGAAAGCGGGTTCGATGTCAGATCGGACACAAAGGGGGAAAAACCCACTGCCTCCCCGCTTTCGGGTTTCGGAAAGGTCCTTGTCACCGTGAACGATGTCATAGTCCAGAACGCCAATCAGTCCACCATTATGGCGCTAATAATGGTCTTTTTACTGCTCCTTCTGGTCTTCAGATCATGGAGGATCTCGCTCGTCACGCTCATACCTGTGATCCTCGTTGTATTCTGGCAGTATTTCGCGATCTGGGGCATAGGTGCCCTGGGAGGGGTCATCAGCCCCGGTGACAGCATGTTCTCGGGGGATCTCAACCTGTTCACCGCTTTGATAGGGTCAATAATCATAGGTATCGGTGTGGATTTCTCCATCCACATTACCGAGAGGATCAGGGAGAAGAATTTCACCCTGGAGGGGGTGATGTATGCTGCAGACACATCCGGATGGTCATTCATTGAAGCAACGGTCACCATGGTGATGGGATTGACCGCTGTATTCCTTGTGAACATTCCCTCCATAAGGGAGTTCATTCTCCTTGTAATAATCCTCCTGATATTCTCCGCCTACTCGGCCATATTCATCCTTACCTCGGTATACCGGCTTTATCTCCCGAGATACAACCGCCTCAAGAGCCTGAAGAAGATCAAGGGTTGAGTCGCACAAACATCCAGACGGTGCTGGTGAGTGACTTTCATCACATTTTTCACCCTACAATTAAAATAGGTACAAAGTAATAAGTGCCGATTTCGGAACCAGTACCAGAGAGATGGGATGATTTCGGCAAAAATGGAGGAGTAATATGAACCGGAATAAGGGTATCCTTACGGGAGCTCCGATAGTAACTTTTGTCCTCGGTATCCTTGCTGTGGTGATCATCGCCTTGTTGATCGCCCCGGGGCAAATGGAGGCACAGGGAGCAGAATTCTACAATGTACAGTACATTGCAGCAAGCAAGACCCAGGGCCAGTTCCAGGGCCCGGTCTCGAACGGGAACGCTCTCACGGATAAGGACGTTGTAAATATTACCGCCGTTAACGAATCCGTCCCATCTCCCAGGCCAACCTCGGACATTCTGACCGTTGACATCCTCGTGAACAACTCGGCCGGTGTCAACCAGTATATCGTCCCATGGGGATTGACCTATGAAGGGGCCTCTGTTCTCTTCTCGGGGGATGTCACCCTGGACAAGGACCTCGCATCCGATCATTCCTTTACATCCTCGGGTGTCAGCCTCAGGGTAGCGGACGGATATAACATCACATTCAGAAAGAAAGGCACAACGGACTCCCCCCTTCTCTTTTTCGGGGTCGATCTCGGGGGCCCTTCGATAAGCCCGGTGGAACCGGGCAACACCGTTGCCGCCTATGACGGCAGGACATACGCGAAATCCGGGGGAAAGATCAACCTAAGGGTTTCGGATATGGCAGCTCAACAGCAGTGGTTCATCGACAACGACAAGGTGAAATTCAGATGGGACAGCGGTTCCTGGAATGACTGGGACGGGTCGCAGATCACCATCCCCTCGGGTCTTGGGGCCCATGATCTGAGCGTTAATGCCACAGACCCCTTCGGTTACTACACTAACTGGGCCAAGGAATACAACGTTACCTTCTTCCTGACCGAATCGAAACTTCAAGACAACCTGACCCTGACAGGGAAGACCGTCTTCATCTCCACCATGGAAATTGACAGTCCCATGAAGCTCATATTGAGGGATTCCCGTCTGGTGTTCCTCAACTCCAATGACCAGCTCGTGGTGAACGGAGGAGCCGCGTTCAGTTTGTACAATGTCTCGGTCGGCTCACTGGGTGAGCCCTACACGATCTTCTCGGAGAAAGATTGCAGTATGAGGATCAACGCTTCCACCATCACGGGGTCGCGCTATTCGCTTCCGGATACCTCCATACTCAGCCTTGAATCCGGATGGATCCACAATACGACCTTCAATGAGATAAACAACAGGATCGCTATCCGGGGAGCCGGGGTCGAACTGCTTCACTCCCGGATCGATCTGAAAGGCTCCGGGGGGATATACGTCGATCTCGACCATGGATGGTCGACATCCCAGACCAGGATCATGAACAACACGATCAATGGGACAGCTGCCATTCCTGTCCAGATCAAGAACACATCTGTATGGAACCCCTACGATGTAACTTCAGCGTATTATGCGGATGACGGCAACGAGGTTGCCTTCTATCTGGTCAACACATCCGGACTCACGGATCCATATTTCAAGCTCCCGTATTTCGTCGACTCAAGGCATATCGACGGTGTATTCGAGATAGGCTACAACGTCAGCACCTCATGGGAATACTTCCCGGGATTCCCCATGTCTGGAATACAATTCGATGAGTGGGTTAACGGAGAGGATGCAAGACTCGACCTGTCATCCATTTCAGGCGACCTTGTCCAGATAAGGGTGAAATGGATCACCCCGGGAACCGGATACGGATGTGCTTACCTGGGCCCGGCAAAACTGGGGGCGGATGAGATAGGCGAGATCGGACCGGGAGGCCCCAGATTCCTAAACGAGATCCTCGAGACATGGGGCCCAAAAGCATCCTCCGACGTTCTTCTCGTACAGAACCTCACCATCGAGAACGCATCGGTCAATTTCATGCATGTGAGATCGAGCGGCAGGACCACCCTGAGAGAGATAACAACGGGTACGAACCTGACAGACCATCCCGCAAAAAAGCTCGTGAGGATCGAAGATTCCGGTATCATTCTCCTTGCATCAAAATTGATGGGGAACAACAATACCGAGATCGCCGTGGAGCATACGGACAGCACCACCAACGACTGGGGGGGCTCTTTCCTGAAGGATCTCATAATCGGGAAATATGAAACCGGTCCATACGATCCGGCGGTATATTCGGAGGGGGGCTGGCTCGAGCTCGACAACGTGGGAGTGGACAGTTCCATAGTGGCCGTGGATATCAAGGATGGGTTCCTGAACGCCCGGAGTCTTTCCCTGAACCCCGGAATGTCCGGTATCAAGATATCTCTACCCGAGAGCTACCCCCGGAATGCGCAAATGAGCATAATGGACAGCAGGATCATGTCGTCCTACAACACAAGCGCTGTTCATGTAAATGGTGACGGACTTGATTATGTCTTCACCCTCAACATCGAGCATCTGGATGCCAACTCCGATACTTCGAGATCGTTCTCCAGGGAAGATGAGGTCGGTACGATCACCCTTGATCTCACATCCTCCAAACCTGCATACGCAAATATCAGGGCAAATCTGACCCAGGGCCCATCGCACGGAATGGCAATACCCAGATGGCCGGCTGACGGCCATCTCAACCTGACAAGGATGAGGATAACCCAGATGGACATTGATGGCATCTACATGGGTGATGATCTGAATGTTACAATGGATTCGCTTTACATTTCCGACTGTTACAATTACGGGATCTACGGCGGAGATGACCTGAAAATATCCATGATAGGCAACGGAACCACCGGGTTCAAGGTAAAGGACCTGAACCGGGGAGGGATCAGATTCGGCAGGGAAACGGATCTTTTCATCAACAATCTGAACATATCCAGCAGCAGGGGGGCTGCCCTTGATATGGGCATCGATGCGGATGTGCTTGCCAGGGACCTGAGCGTATTCAACTGTGAATCCGGAATAACATTCAAACAGGGTTCGAAAATTGAACTGATGGGTGTCAAGATCGAAGGGACAACTGCCGGGCTCGGGATAACCGCCAAGAACTCGGATCTGATACTCGGGAAGGGCAACATCAATCGGCAATCCCGGATCAACGAGAACAACGGAGACGCGGTATTCATAACCGGTGGAACCCTGAATATCACCCGAACGGATCTCATCGGCAACACGGGGACCGGTCTTAAACTGGATAACACCAGGATAATTGCGCTTGAGGATGTGACGATCAACGAAAATGTTGGAGACGGTCTTTCAGCTCACATTGGCTCACCTTCGCTCCTTGACCAGAGGAGATACTATGCAAGCCTCCTTGACTGCGATATACTGAACAATCAGGGCATCGGTCTGAAGATCACATATGACCCCACCCAGATAATGGGCGTCATCGAGATAGGGCTCGAGGGGCCCGTTATCGGTGGAAACCGCGGAGGCGAGATCATCGCCCCTTCAAACCTTCATTTCAACTGGGTCTCATCCACAAATACGCGGGATCTGATCGGAAGTGCCGACACCACCGGCGTGACGAGGGCCAATATCGACCTTGTGATCGAACCCGGTGCATCCGCCGGACTCATCAATCAGAACCTCACACTACTCGGGGATGCCAAACAGTTCAATGTAGGACAGGGGTCCGAACTGAAGCTGACGAACTGCTATGTCAGACCCAGTCAATCCAGCTACCGTTTCTCCATAACAGGGGTCGAGAACTCGAGGATCAACATCGCCGGAGGATATCTGGGGCAGCTCTACCGCCTCCACATGAAGGACAGCAACCAGCTCTGGATAGACGGAACCGTGGTCAAGTTCGGAGAGGGGCCCATAGTGCTAGAGGGGACGAGCGTCGATATCAAGGACAGCAAGTTCTCGAACATCGATGGCACGGCGCTTTCCATTACCAACGGTGGAGGGACGATCACCGGGAGCAGGTTCTCGGACAACACCGTTGGCATACAGATCGAGGGCCTCGAGAACAACATCAGGATCGAGGATACGGAATTCATCGACAACAACTGGGGAGCCTACATCTTCGATGACAGCGGCAGGAAGGTCGAGATCGTCGACTCCTATTTCTCCGGTAACAGCCCTGCTCCGATTTGGACAAAGAATGCCAACGCTTATCTCCTGGACACCGATATCAATCCCTACAGGATACAGGCCACCATGGCCTCCTACGATGTGTTCGTCAACTACACATTGAAGATATCCCTTATCGACGAGTCGGGCAATTTCGTCGATTTCGATCTAAGGGTCGACCGGGGCAATGGTGACAGGGTGACCACGCACCAGGGTGTGAGGGAATTCTCGAGATCGTTCGAATCCTACAGGGTCCAGTCAACTGGAATCGTGGATGACTGGGTCGATGTGGCTCTCACCATCACCTACGTGGAGGGGACCGACCTGGGCGTGGTGACCGAGGGTGAGATACTAGATGAATTCGAGCTCGATGAGCCGTATCATCTCACATACTACGGTTACAAGGCCCCAAAAAGGTCCGGGGCCCCGTTGAAGCTCCTGGCCATTGAGGACAGGGGCCTGAAGGACGGGACCGTTGATGTGAGCAAATGGTTCGATGACATAGGCTCCGACAGGGGCAATCTTACATTCTCGACCGAATCACTGCACCCGAACATAATGCCCGTCCTCGAAGGCTCCCTGCTCTCGCTCAGGATGACAAAGGACTGGAACGGTGTCGGAAACATCACGGTTACCGCCACGGACCCCCACGGAAAGAGCCTGAAGGTCCAGATAAACGTCCAGGTTTCGGGGGTGAACGATCAACCCATGGCGATGAACCCAAGGATACTGGCCGTGGAAAGCGATTCCCCGACCATGCCGAGGACCCATGACAAAATAATGGGGGTCTGGGAGTGGTACGACATCGATGGGGACCCCGAACCCACGAACCACATCATCAGATGGTATCTCAACGGTACCTATCAGCCCTATCTCGACAACGACGAGAAGATATACGATGTGTTTTCCGGTCAGATCTGGAACTTCACCCTTTACCCTGCCGACAGCTTCGGCATCAGCAGCAGGATATACGGGGAGCCAGTGCATTCGCCTCCCATCATGGTTGGCAATCTGCCCCCGACACTCGGATCCGTCGATATCACCAACAACAATCCAACCACATTGACGGACCTGATCGTTTCTCCCGGAGAATGGGATGATCCGGAAACGGGTATCGTTACCTTCAATTATATCTGGGAGAGGAGGGTGAGCCACAACACCTACGAGCCTCTCGGTGCCCCGAACTCGCCAATACTGGATCACCGATTCACCAGGAAAGGTGAATACATCAGGGTAAAAGTCTGGGTTTCGGACGGTATCGGCATCTCAAGGATAAGGACGGACGAGGTCTATATCAGGAATTCCGCACCCTACATCATCTCGGGCCGCCTGATGCCGGATGTGGTTGACGAGTACACGACACGGATATACATCGACGATATCGAATGGGGAGACCCGGACGGGGATCCGGTCACATTGAGCTATCAGTGGTTCGTGAGGGGATACCCCATTGCCATTTCGGACACCCTCCCCGAGCTCCTGAAGTCACAGGGAAACTGGAACCATCCTGCCAACATCTCGGTGGGTATAACCCCGTATGACTCGGATAACCTGAACGGTCCCACATATTATCTGTCGGTTTACATTACACCGACCGATACCGACGGGGATGGAATGTTCGACGATGCGGACGGGGACGGGATCAACGATCCCGGAGATGACAAGGACGACGACAATGATGGTTACCAGGATGACTGGGAAAACCACGATAGTATCGGGACAAACCCGAAGGACCCCTGGTCAAGGCCTCTCGATACTGACGGGGACGGGCTTCCCGACGGAGACCCCGCGAATTCGGAGTCATGGATGGATACGGATGACGATAATGACGGGGTATGGGACATTCACCCTGACAACCTCAACCCATCCGATCCGGATTGGTATGATTCGTTCCCGAAGACCGCTTCCATGCCGGGCGACATGGACTATGACGGAATAGGGGACGACCAGGACCCCGACATAGACGGTGATGGCTATCTCAACAGCGAGGATGATTATCCGAGGGATCCGACAAGGCACGAGGAGCCGATGGTCAGGGAGAACTACATCATACAGATCCTGACGCTGTTCCTCGTTGTGCTGATAGTCGCTGCCATCATCGCCTTCGTGGTCCTTGTATACAACGGAACGATCACGCTGCCGTCCCAGGCGCCTCCCGGAGTGGAGGACGGAACCGAGGTCATACTCGATATGGACGAGGACAGACCCGGAAGGGCAAAACTTCCTCCGGCCGGGGACCTGTCAGCCCTGGAGGAGATGGAAGAGCTCGAGAACATGGGCACCTGCTCTCAGTGCGGCGAGCTCGTATCATTTGATGAGAAGGAGTGCCCGAACTGCGGTGCTGTCTTCGAGGATCTCGAGGAGGACGGAGAGGAGGAGCTCAACTTCGATGATGATGACGATTGAACCGGGCCGACCGGCTCAGTTCACCTCTTCCCTCTCAAATGTGACACCTTCGCCCTCCTTATCCTCTCCCGGGTTGGCCTCTCTCAACCTCCTGAGGGTCCGTATCCAGAGAAGATGCTCCCGGACCTTGAGGCCTACCCAGAAGAGGAATGCAAGTATCACAACAAGCAGCGCAAGGCCGATCCAGAGGTAAAAAGGCTCTTTTATGAAGGCCTCTAAGAAGAGTATGTAACCCTCATCGACGTTCAGGGTGAGCGTGGCCGGCGTATCCTCCTCGGTCACTTCTCCGTTCTTCTCTGACCATGCGGAGATCTTGATGATATACGACCCGCGGTCTGCCCCATTACCCGCCTTCACCTTCATATCCACCTCCTTCTTTCCACCCTCCTCGACAAAGACCCTGGCTTCCTCGAAGGTGACCTCGATATCCTTGGATGCGAGGAACTCGGTGTTGGTGACCGATAGGATGAAGTTCTCATCCGCATTTCCAGTGTTCTCCATGGTCAGGGAGAAGGTTTCCGTGGACCCCGTATCCATTTCGCCCGTGGGGTCGACAAAGTAGATATTCGAACTGTAATAAGGCAGTATCCTGACGGAAGCCGAATCCTCCGAGACCGAACCCGTGGTCCCTCTGTTGGTCTTCACGGTGCCGTCCATGGTCACGACAGGACCGGGGGTGGAAGACGTTCCCGGGTCAACGCTGATGTTCGCCGTGAACTCGTATACGGGGTCCTCGGGGGTCAATCTTGCCTCGTATTCCTCGAGGACCACGGAAATGTAATCATCGTATGACGGTTCGATGTAGAGATCAACGTATTCTATCAGTATCCCCAGGTTCAAAAGCAGGGTGGCCCTGCAGTGGATCTGCCCGGTGAAGGTCCCGTTGAAACTTACATCTATGGATATGCTGTCCTCATCGATCTCCATTTCGACCATATCGATGGTCTGCTGCGGTCCGTCCGACTCCGGGGCAGCGAGTGCGAGATCGGGCAAGGCAAGAACAAACAGCAGGATTACCGTTCCGATCAGCAGCGGTGTGTCAGCCACGGGGGAAAATCGGGTTAACTCCTTTTTATGTCTTATGGCCGTAACTACTTCTTGAATGCCCATAACTTCGATCCGAGATAGTTGATCACGGTAACGAAAGCTATAACGATCACAACCGCAATGTGATAGAGCGGCATGCCGGTGAAACCAAGTTCCTCCACTGCGACATAGAGCATTCCCGAACGGATACAAAGTGCTATTATGGCGACGGTGAAGAACTTCAGATACTGCCGTGAACCGGACCCTTTCCCGGCATCGAAGGTCCAGTAGCGGTTCCAGACGAAATTCCAGGTGACCGCATAAAGGAACGATACGCCCTGGTACAGATGGAAGAAACGTATGTCACTGAAGGAGAGGATGTCGAATTTGTTATCGCCCAGTAACATGAGTAAAAGTGTGAGCAGTCCAAGATCGACAACCATCCCGGTCCCTCCCACGAAGAGGAACTTGATGAAAGGGGCCGATCCGGGAAACATGTACAGCTGGAGGAGGTGCTGGAGATAATAGAGGATCACCCTGCTTCCGAGTTTGGATTCCCCGAGCTCCCTGTCCTTGAACGTTATCGGTATCTCCTTGACCTTTTGATATCTGCCTTTTACAAGCACCTCGAGAAGGATCTTGTAGCCCCTTGGTTTCAGGGGGGCGTCCTTGATGACCTCCGGTCTCAGGGCGAAGAACCCAGACATCGGGTCCGAGCATGGGGTCAGAGGCCTGGCCATCATCGCGGCCCCGAAGGAGATGAAACGACGCATGAACGGCCAGTTCTCGATCCCGCCCCCTTTCGTGTGTCTGGACCCCACGGATATGTCAGCCCCTTCCTCGGCTATTGCCCGGTACATCTCCGGAACAGCCTCAACCGGATGCGAGAGATCCGCATCCATGACAAGATGTATATCGCCCCGGGCTTCCCCGTAGCCGTCGATGACCGCAGGGGAGAGTCCCTTGTTCTCCTTTCTCACAACACACCTGGCCTGAGGGAACCTCTTCTGTATGGACCCCACTGCCTTTGCTGTCCCATCGGGTGAATCATCGTCCATCACGATGATCTCGTGGGGTATCCCCTCTTCTTCGAGTATGCTTGCCAATCTCGGAATAATGACCGGTATGTTCTCCTTCTCGTTGAAGGTTGGAATGATAACGGACAGCATAGGAGCGAGACGGCCCATGGGAACACTCCGCACTGGTCGTAAAGGGATGGCTCTTTTAAAATTGTCGGTGTTCCAATTCGACACTGATCTCGGTCAAGGAGGTGAATGGGGAGATACAAAATATCTCCCCATTACATCTAGATCCGGGCTCACTCCCCGGGGGGCACCTTCGGCGGGGCAGGATGTCCCTGTGGAGTAGGAGTTGGCGCCGCCGGTGCACCTGGAACCGGAGGTCTTATCCCCTGCGCCGGCGGACCCTGTGCAGGCTGCGGTGGTATTATCCTGTCAGGAGGTTGCTGCTGTGGAGGGGGTGCCTGCTGCGGTGGAGCCTGCTGCGGTGGAGCCTCCTTTGCAGGAGGCTGCTGAACCGGCTGCGGCACTGCCGGTTTTTGCTGAGCGGGTGGAGCCGGCTGCTGGAGAGGAACCGGAGGAAGTATCTCCTGTTCCTGCGCAGGGAGTTCGGACTTATTCTGCGCAGCCTGGAGCTCCTTGGCGAACTCTTCTCTACCCTTGCCTCCCCCCGTCTGCTCGAGGTACTTTCTCGAATCCTTCTGGAGACCCGAAACGAACTCATCTTCTATTGCGGATGATCCCTTTGCCTTTTCCTCCTCCTTCCTTTTCTTCTCCAGCAGGCCCATCTTTCCCTTCTTGTCCTTGTTGTTCTTGATATTTACGTATCCAAACAGCCCGAGGTATACTCCGACCAACAGAACAAAGAGCGCCGGGAAAATGTAAAAGATAGGGCCGTATATGATGAAGCTCTCCTGTCCAAAAATTCCCTTATCAACCTCTGGAGGATCATAGAGTATCCTGGCCTTCAACCTGAGCTCGGATTGAAGGTCCTCTGAATCCTTTGCGGTCACAACGATGGTGAATATGGACTCCTGGTTCTCCGGGAAACCCTCAAGATCGAATTCGTGGGCGAACCCTGACCCCCTGGCATCGGGCCCGAAGACCACCTGTCTTTTGCCGCTCTGGTCCATTATCTCAACAGTGAACCGAAGATTGCTCCAGGACCTGTCCTTAAGGGGGTCGCTTGACCACAGAGTATCATCCCTGTCCGACGACTCTGTGAAGTTGAAAATGACTTGTGTGGTATGACTATTTTCGGTCTCCAGCTTGAAGGAGTCCTCGATTTCTTCCGGGTCCACCGTGGGCCTTATTACAGGCATCGCCTCGATGAAAAGGATTATCTTTGGATAGAAATCAAAGCTCAGGTCGAACAGGATGTATTCCTCGAAGGAGCTGTAACCGGCCTCGTCCTCGATACTGAAGATCACCTTGTATTCCCCTTCGGGGTAGGGATCGTCGGTACCGGGTTTCTTGTTTGCATCCAGGTCGAACGAGAATGAGAAACCTCCGGTGAGATTGACCTTCTCGATATCGTCCTCGACTATGATCCTGTTGGCAAGGATGACGGCACCAGTGGAAGTGTAGACGAAATTCATTGTGACCCTCACCACCTTGATGCCTTCCCCTATCTTCAGGTAGGAGGATGTGACATCCCTGTCGAACACATCAACCTCGAAATCTATGATGGATTCTTCCTGACTGACATGGACCTGCCCCTTCCCGGTGGGGTCGACGGTGGTTGTGGCTGTTGAATCCGAGATCGTCACACTGTGGAGGGTCGGTCTGTGATTGACGGCCTCCTGATTGACCTTGATGTTCATATCGATACGGACCTGATAGAAGGTATCCGTCCCAACAATGGACAGGATATGTGTTCCATCGGGAACGGTTTTGGAATCCCATTTCAGGGACCAGAGAGAGTAGGGAGGCGCCCCGGGTTCGGAATCATCGGTTGCATAACCTATGACCTCTTCGTCAACGTAGAGGGTGACGTTGCTCATCTGATTGTCCTGATGTCCCGGGAGGGCGATGCCTCTGAAGATCACCTCCTCACCAATGAAATCGTTTATATCGGGACTGACGAGTTCAAGGGTCATTCTCGTGATGGAGATGATGGCATCCCTGTTCATGTTATCGTCGAAGCGGATCTGGTCCGAGTTACCCCTGGCGTTACCCTGGATCTCGGCCTGGAAGATGTATTTCAGATAATCCTGGTTTTCCCTCCCGACGACCTCCAAATTCACCCTTCCGCTCTGGTCTGTTTTGATCTCGCTGTCCCGGGGATACGGGAGCGGGTCAGGATCGATGAGATAGGTTACCTTTGCATTGGTGAGGGGTTCTCCATAAACGTCCTTCACCAGTACCTTCGCCCACCAGAAGAGCTCGAGCTTTCCTGTGCCGAAGGGCTGGGGCGGTTCATTAACTGTATCCACCTGGTGGATCTCGGTTCCAAGTTTTCCATCCGCCTGGAAAGTATCTGCGATCACCCGGGAAAGCGTGGCCATCTTTTCGGCTTCGATCTTCGCATGGTCCCAGAGGACCTTGCCGCTCCTGGACCTTATAAGGAACCAGGATCTCTTCTGGGCACTCCCGTCGGAATTGGCTCCGGTTACGATCTCCACATGGGATGAATGAATGACAAGGTCCAGGTCACTCTCGATCCGGGCATCCGCATTCCCCCCTTCCTCGCCCTGAATGGTCGGGCTGTGAGCGCCTGCCTTTCCGCTCTTCACGAATATGTTACAGTTTCTCATATCGATGCTCCGGGATGAGAAACGCAGATTCGCGTCCCCTCCGGCCTCGGCACCGGAATTGGGTGTGTAAGCGTCACCTCCGGCACCGGCCTGGGCCTGGAACTCGGACCCCGAAACCAGAAGTGTGCCTCCATTTGCAGCGCCAAGGAACAGATAGGCATCCCCTCCTTTCCCCGCGAAGACGTTCGTCTCGCCCAGACCGCCATCATGTCCCCTCACGTTCAATTCGGAGTTGTTCAGGACCAGATCGTGTCCCAAGGAAATGAGGATGATCTCCGAACTCCCTCCGTCCTCACCATTAGGCACTGTGGTGGTCCCGTTGATCACCGATATCCTGGAATTTCTGACCACGATCTCCCCGGCCTTGACATTTACAATACCCTCCTGTACCGTAAGCAGGCCGGGAACGCCATCATCATCGGTAATGGAGAGGCTCGTATTCTCGTAGATATCCTTCACGATGAATTCCTTTGCCTTGAGCGTGACGCCGACTATCTCGAGCCTGCCGTTATCCCTTATGCTCACGGTATCGTATTCCCTGGAACCCGTGGATATATCGAACCTTACCGTCCCGTTCACGATCTCCAGGTCCTGTCCTGCCTCCCTCGTCGGGAGAGCGGAAGCGGAAGGCGCCCCATCGCTGTTAATACCGGGTATGGCTGCCACCATGAGAAAGGCCATTATGACGAGAGGCAAGGTCCTGTATGCTTTCAAATTTGACATTTCAGAGCCTCCTTCTCATGGAAAGGTCGCTTGCCTGGCTGCGACTTGCCTCATACCTTCTGTCCCACAGAAGCATGAGCAGGAAAAACACAAAACCTCCCATAAGGAAAAGTGCAAGCATTATCCATTGAATGATCTCGAAGGGAACGCTCAAAAGGACCGGAATGGCTATTACAAAGGATATGACCATGAAAATGATCGAGAATTTCTTTCTGGCCTTGCATATCTCCATTTCGGTCCTGAGATCGACTATCATCTTTCTCCTGATATATTCCTCGTCTTCCTGGGCGACGTCCACCCTCCTGAACTGGAATCCGCAGAATTTGCAGGTGATGGTTTCCAATTTGGTATCCTCGAGTTGCTTGCTGCAGTTCGGACATTCCAAAAGACGTGTTCTCTGGGCCATGGGTATCATCGACCCAAACCAATTAAAAAATAAATATCTTTCTAGATACGACGATACCACGGTGAAACCTCAAAAAAGTTAACATTCAATGATATTTATGGGGTAATGGTGAAAAAATGGACCTCAGGGAAGTGCTGCGGGGGGGCCCGCACAAAGAGATCGGATCGGATGTCGACCCTTACCTGGAGGCTGCCGGCATTTCCGCCGCGGACCAGAGGACGGCATGGATCGCGGGTGTAAAGGGACACCCCGGATACAGGATGGCCGGGAACGTACTGTCCACAAGGGAGGCTGTGGCAAGAGCTATGGGGACAACAGTGGAAAAGATCCCGGACATCATCAACGAGGCAGTGGGGAAAACGATGGCATGTCAGCTTGTGGACACTCCCGCTTATTACAGGGAGGTGCCCCTGAGTGAAATACCCTTACCGACCTACTACAGGACCGATGGCGGCCCCTATGTGACATCCGGTATATTCCATGCAGGATACGACGGGAGGTTCAACCTCTCCTATCATCGGATGATGAGAATGAAGGGAGACAGGTTCGCCATCAGGGTGGTCCCCAGACATCTGAACGCTCTTCTGAGGGAAGCGGGTGAAAACGGAGACGATCTTCCTGCAGTCGTCTCCATAGGTTCGGATGCGGCCTTCATGATAGCGGGCTCCCTTTCGGTTTGTTTCGGTCAGGATGAGATGGGGATCGCCTCATCTATTAACCACAGGATGACCGGAGAGCCCCTCAGAGTATTCTCGCCAGGGGGCGATCCCGACGGGCCAAAAGCACCGGTGGGTACCGAGATAGTCATGCTCGGAAGGATAACCAATGAGAGGGTACCCGAGGGGCCCTTCGTTGATATCACTTCGACCCTCGACCTTTCTGGGATGGGGCCCGGAGAGCCAGTCTTCGAGGTAGACAGGGTAATGGTCCGGGAGGAACCCATCGTCCATGTTCTCCTCCCTGGCGGATACGAACACTACATGATGATGGGCCTTCCCAAGGAGCCCTCAATCATGAGGTCCGTGAGAAAGGTGGTTCCACTTGTACACGCCGTTAGACTTACCGAGGGGGGTTGCTGCTGGCTACACGGTATAGTATCGATCACCAAGCAGAAGGAAGGGGATGGCAAGAACGCCATCATGGCCGCTTTCACCGGACACCCCTCGATGAAGATGGTGACCGTTGTGGACGGTGACATCGATATCTTCGATGACAGGCAGGTAGAGTGGGCCGTGGCTACCAGGTTCCAGGCGGACAGGGACCTGACGATCATCCGCAATGCCAGGGGCTCCACTCTTGATCCGTCGTCCCATGAGGGGGACGGAACGACGTCCAAGATGGGGATCGATGCAACCATGCCCCTTAAGGGGCGAGAACCCTTCCTTCGTGTGAAATGACCGCACAATTCCATGGAGCATCGAAATCCTTTATAAAGAGCCGAACTGTATACCCGTTCGTGAAAAGGAGCGTAAGGCCTTACCCTGCATTACTGTTGCTCGCCATCCTGACATTCGTAGCGCTTTCGGGATGCCTGGACCTTCAGACCTCGAAGAGGATATTCTTCCACGAGGAGGAGACGGAGATCACCTTCACCCAGGGAACGATCGCCGAGGTCAGGCATAATTTCACGGGCGGACTCGGGAATGAAAATGTCCAGGTCCTGACCCAGGAGGAGCACTACGGGGTCGACAACTTCATTATCGGAGAGGGGGGGGCGGACCTGTACATCTGGGCCCAGGTCGTTTACGGAGCGGATACGGAGAGGACCATAGACTACCAGAGGAGCCTGGATATCAGCCTGTTCTTCATACCGGAGGAAGGGGTTTCCATTCTCAGGGCCCATAAAGCATACCATGCGCCGAAAACGGGCCGGTTCGAAACAGCGGAGGTCATGGAGCGGGTGGATGGGGCCGAGCCCGGAATGTGGTCCCTGAGAGTTGTGGGAAACGGAACCGCCAGTTCCACGGCCGATGTTCCGTTCTACGACTGGTTCCAGGTCACCGTCAACGGTCGATATTCGACCGATTCCTACAATAACAACGCTCCGGTCTGATCCTCCCTCGCTCTGTTCAAGAAGGGGCGAGCCTGATCCCTCTACCTTTTCCAGGAATACTTCCGGAAATATCAGGGATTTAGGTTCTGCATGTCCATTGACCTTTGCTCCATCCGGGGATCCGGGATATCTGGAGATGCCCCTTTCTTTCTTCCCATATGTACGACCCTCTGAGGGAACGGGATCTCGATGCCCTCCTTTTCGAACCTTTCATAGATCCTCTCTCTTATCTCCGACGCCACCCTCCACTGTTCGTTGAAATCCTTCACCCAGAAGGTGAGGGAGAAGTTCAGTGAAGAATCACCGAACGCAGAGAACCTGTAAAAAGGCGTGTGGTCGGTATCCAGATAAGTATCGGGATGGGAGTTAGCTATCTCGATAAGTATCCTGCCTACCTTATTCGGGTTATTATCGTAGCTCACCCCAATCTCTACGGTCTTGCGACCCAGGAAATCGGGCTCGCTGAGATTAGAGAACATGTGATCGGATATCCTGTTGTTGGGTATGGTCACGAGCTGGTTCGATATGGCATGGAGAAGTCTGGTGGACCTCAATCCGATATGCTTCACCTGGTAATTGGACCCGTTCAGCTCGATCCAGTCCCCCTCCTTGAAGGGACGGTCTAGTAGTATCATTATTCCCGAGAAGAAGTTGGACAATGTGTCCTGGGCAGCAAAGGCGATAACGAGGCCTGCAATGCCCATAGCACCAAGGAATACTGTTATGTCTATCCCGAAAACCTTCAGGAACATGATACCCGCACCGATCCAGATAACGACCGTGGCGATCTTTCCAAAGACCGGAAGGAGAACGTCGTCCGCCTGGGTCTCGGTTCTCTTCGATACCATCTTCAGATAAACGACCAGGACATTTCTGAAGACCTTGAGGATAATGTAGGCGATGACAACGATGGAAACCGCCCTGTAGGCAATGTCAAGAATTTCTATGAGTCTGCTCGATAGGTCCAGCTGGGAAAGCGATATCAGAAGTCCGTAGAGGATAAGTATCACGAAAAAGGGTCCGGATATGATCTTCAGGACCTTCTCGTCAAGGTCCGTCTTTGTCTTTTTTGCCAGTTTGCTCCCGATGATCATTAAACCCACAATTGCTGCGGAAGCCAGCCCCCATATTACAAAAACAAAGAGAAATCTGACGAACGGTGTCCTGTATTCCTCGGGAAGAAAGTTTGTCCTTATCTTAATCCCGAACACCTCGATGTCTTCCTTTCCGATCGGACCGTCATCCCTTCCCTCCTCCAGGATCACGATGGACCCGTCTCCGAAAAGAGGGGTGAGTTTCTGCGATCCGTTCCCCCTGGACGGATCCGCCTCCACGAGGACCGTGAACCTGACCTCCGCGTCGGTCTTCAGGTCAGAAGTGAGGTCTATTGGGTAATTGAGCGAAGGTAGGCCCTCGCCGGCACCGATCGAACCCACCCACACCGTGGTCCTTCCGATGGTCTCACCCTCGTGATAGACCGCCGTGATGACCCTCTCCCTGAACAGTGCCCTGTCCCCGACCGAGAGGTTCCCGTAAACGCCGGTCTCCTGTTCATATGTAAGAAGGACCGCGGCATAGCTCGGATATTCCACCTCTTTACCCTCCGCCCCGTCCGGGAGAAAGAGGGTCAGAGCTGCCGAGATCACCAGAATGAGACCGAGGAACGAGAAAGCCCTTGCAACTGCATCCCCCTGCATGGTCCCGGGTATTGATTATCAGTAAAAATGGTTTTCTCATATCAGATCAAAAACAACTTCGGGTCCAGTTCGATGATCTCCAGTGTCGGTGAATGGGATGAAAGGTCCCTTCTCATCTTCGATATAGAGAATGGGGTCCCCGCGCAGAAGACCGGGACGCCTCTCTGAAGCGTGGTCAGAAGTGTCCCGGGACCCGGCATCTCCATATGGTAATCAAAGGAGCTTCTCCTCATCATGGATGCCGCTTCTATGTCCAAGACGGCTGTCCTGAAAGAGGCTTTTTTACCCATCCTCTCTTGAAGCTTTTTCCTTTCCCGCTCCCATGCTCCAACATCGAACTTCTGGCCCCTGCCCCCTTGCCTTGCGGGGACAACGGAGAGAAGGACCATCATGGGGGTTGGCAGATCGAGAACTCCGGTCAGATCGGATACGCTGACGATCTCGCCATCGAGTCCATCCATATCGGCGATCCCGCATGAGTTCATGCCATCCGCATCCCCCGCGTAAAGCAGACCGTCATTCATGAAGAGACCGACGGTCTCCCCTGCCTTGATATCCTTTGCCGCGATCGCATCGGTGGACCTTATGATCTCCAGTCTGGAGATGCTTGAATCCACGAAGTCCTTAAGCTGCAGTAGCGAACTCTGGAGCATCTGGACCCCCTCCACCGTTGAGACCGGAGACTTTCCGGAGAGGTCCACCAGGTGCTCATCCTGCATGGTGTGCAGATATTCCGAGACCGCTTGAGGGGTGATATCGAGGGAGTTGGATATGCTGCGCTGATCATTTGGCCGGTTCAATACTATCCGGAGAAGTATCAAAAGTCTTGTCATTTGGGATTTGCTCCGTATCAGTTCCATTTTGACCACTTCCGGAAACGGTAATATAGCTGGAGTCGATACGGTGTAAACTTTGCTTTAAGTAAATAAAGTTTACTTTACGCGTGGTCAAATTGAATGGAGATGTTGTCGGATGAAAGGATCGAGATATCTGCCCGTAATATCGTTTGTCCTGGTCTTCGCATCAATGGCAGGCTGCCTGGGTGATGATACAACGGGGCCCGGGCATGACGTTGGAGATGAGCTTGCCATCAATGTTACGGATCCTCTTGGCGGAAGGGTCAGACTGGAGAATGAGCCGGAGAGGATAGTGACCATGACCCCTGCCATTACCGAAATCGTCTTCGCACTGGGAAAGGGGGACCAGATAGTTGGTGTGGACAGTGCCTCGAATTATCCTCCGGAAGCTTCCGACATTGATAAGGTTGTATCATGGCAGGGTCTGGACCTGGAAAAACTTATCGTCCTGGAACCTGACCTCGTGATAATGGACAAGACCCTAGATATGTCGGAGGATAACTACAACTCGATGAAGGTGGCCGGTTTTCAGGTGTACAGGATATACCCCACCGATGTGGAAGAGGTGCTCGGATCGATTATAGGAATAGGTGACGCTATCGGGGCCCCCGTAGAGGCGGGTTCCATAGTGGAGGATTTCAGGTCCAGAATGGACGTTGTGAAGCAGAATGTGACATCGATGGATGAAGAGAACAGGCCAGGTGTACTACATGTGACCTATTATGACGGCAGTTCGGACCCCTGGGTTGCCACGGATTCGACATTTTCCGGAAGCCTGATCGAGATGGCAGGGGGAAGGTGCGCCCTCTCCGATGACACGGGTTTCGTGGTTCAGGTCTCCCTTGAAAGGATCATTGCCTCCGATCCCGACCTTATCCTATGCTCGCAGAGCAGCACATGGCCCACCCAGACCAGGGAGATCATACTCTCTGATGGCAACTGGCAGGATATTGGCGCCGTGAAGGAAGGCGCGGTCCATTACGTGGAAGGGGATTGGTGTGACAGGACCGGCCCCAGGCTCATTCTTGGCATCGAGGAGTTCCACGCCAGGATAGTAGCATCCGCGGGTGGAAGTTGATGATCAGGAGAAGAATTGGCCCATTCTTCGCTGTCCTTCTCATTGTACTTGCCGCTTCCGTTCTGGTGTCGGTCTCGATCGGTTCGGTCAGCGTGCCCCTTTGGGATGTGGTCAGGATACTGATATCCGGGCTTCCGGGAATGGAGGGGGCGGCCTCCGAAATCGGGATGCCCTACAGGCGGATCATCCTCGATGTGAGGCTGCCCGTTGTTATGATGGCAATGTTCGTGGGCGCGGGCCTCTCGTCCTCCGGGGCGTCCATGCAGGGACTCTTCAAGAATCCCCTGGTGGACCCCTTCATTATCGGGATCTCCGCGGGCGGCGCCCTCGGATATGTTGTCGGCATCATTGCCACAGTAGGGGCCCCATATTACATTGCAAATCCGGTGAGGATAGTTCTCAGCTTCCTTTTCTCCGTGGGTGCCGTGTTTCTGGCCTACAACATCGCGAGAAAGGGGAGCAGGGTTCCTCTCACGCACCTGCTTCTCGCAGGAGTCGCGTTATCGGCGTCACTTACGGCCGCCACACAGCTTCTGGTTTACCTCAGCATCGAGGACCCCGTACCCGTCATATTTTCCTTGATGGGGTCTGCCTCCAATTCCAGGTGGTGGGAGGTCGGCGTGGTGGCCCCCGTCGTTCTTGTCGGAACCGTCCTGCTGATGGCATTCGGCCGGGACCTCAACGCATTCAGCGCGGGCGAGGAGACCGCGAGGAGCCTTGGGGTCAACGTGGAGAGGTCAAAGGTCCTCGTACTCCTGCTTGCGTCGCTGATCAGCGCCATTGGAGTGCCCTTTGTGGGGATGGTAGGCTTCGTGGGCCTCATGGTCCCGCACATGATCAGAAGGTTCACAGGACCCGACCAGAGGGTGCTTTTACCTGCATGTGCCATCTTCGGAGGCGCCTTCCTCGTTCTCTGCGATCTCTTCTCGAGGTCCGTGATCGATGTGACCATCCCCCTGGGCATCGTTACGGGGCTCCTCGGAGGGGGCTTTTTCATCTACCTTCTCAAGGGAAGGAGGTGGAGAGGATGATCAGGGCCCGGAACATCCGCTTCGCCTACAACGGTAGCGGCGAGGTCCTGAAAGGGGTCGACCTCGAGGTGAAAAGGGGCGACTTCCTTGGCATTCTGGGCCCCAACGGATCGGGAAAGACCACGCTTCTGAGGATCATCTCGGGCACGGCGAGGCAATCCGAGGGTTCCGTTCTCCTTGAAGGCAGGGACATGAGAAAGGTTCGGGGAAAGGACATTGCGAAAAAGATCGCAGTGGTTCATCAGGAGAACGACCTGGGATTCGATTATACCGTGGACGAGGTGGTATCCATGGGTCGATATCCGCATATTGGAAGGTTCCAGTTCAATGAAAAAGGGGGGGAAAAGGCCGTCAGAGGGGCCATGGAGCTCACGGGAACGCTGGAATTGAGGGGGAAATCCATGACAACCCTGAGCGGCGGGGAGAGGCAGAGAGTTATCATTGCGAGGGCCCTCGCCCAGGAGCCCAGGCTCCTCCTCCTCGATGAGCCCACAAAGAACCTGGATGTAAGACACTCCCTTGACATACTGGGCCTCATCGGCAGATGGAACCGGGAGAACGGTCTGACCGTGGTCATGGTTCTACATGACCTCGACCTTGCCGCAAGGTATTGTTCATCCCTTCTCCTGCTGAAGGAGGGCAGGGTGGCTGGCCAGGGGTCCGTGGAGGATGTCATGACACCTGACAGGATAGAGGAGGTTTTCGATGTCAGGGCAAGGGTGCACACGGGAAAAAGGGTTCGCGTGGATATCTTGGGTTAGGCTTCACCATATCTCCCTGCTCACCAGGCCGCACCTGGGACAGGTGATGTAACGTATCCCGTCGGGAACCGGGAAGATATTCGAGCACCTGGTGCAGCGTACCCTTTTAGCGCCACTGGGACCCAGTACAGACGAGGGGAGCACGGGGTGAGGCGGGACCGTCCATCTTCTGTAAAGACAGGCGATCCCGAGAAGGGATACGATGGACAGGACCACAAGTGCTACCCAGGCGATCGCAAGAATGGTGGAGTTATCATCTCCCTTGAGCGCCATGATCCCGGACTCCGTGGATACTATCAACGTGCCATCCTTTCCCATCACGATATCATGTACATCCTCCCAGAGAAAGAGGTGCCACCTGTCCGAACCGTCCCTTTCCCAGGATGATACCGTGTCCCAGCCGATACCGAATACTGTCCCGTCACGGCTCAGGAGGATCCTGTCCCCCTCGTGATGCTGGGACCTGTCAAGAATGATCTCTCCGGTGGCCGAATCCACGGCGACGATCCTGTCGCTTCCGGAAAAGAAATAGAGCAGGCCCTCCCGTGAAAGGGCAAGATTGGAAGACGGGGACCTGGCAAGGGATGTCCTCCATACGGTTTCACCATCCGGGTCCAGACAAAGAAGACCATCCTCCACCTCGAAGATGACGTTTTCGTCATGGTTGATCAGGGGCGGACCACTTTCAACCAGATATGCCTCTCCCCCCCAGAGAAGCGTACCGTTTGGAGATATGCACATGGGGTGGTCGTCCATGAAGGAAGCGGTGAAGTAGACCCTGCCATCCGGAGAGATTGCCGGAAGGACGCTTCCCGGTTCGTGATATCTGGGTTTCTCGAAGGTAACATTCCATTCGGGATGGCTAGATGGACCGATATAGATTATATCTGCCCGGTCATCCCATTCATCGTAGGTTCCGATAAGTATTCCGCCCCTTTCATCGGCGACCGGGGGGAAAAAGGTTCGACCGGGGTACTCCTTTACATATACCGGAAGACCCGAACCATCGAGCATCATAAGGACGCTGTGATCGTGATCTCTACTGTATCCCATCAAAATCAGGGAACCGTTTGGTGACACCGACGGTCCGTGAAGTTCATCCAGCCCGTAATCGGATTCCCATTCTAGCCTTCCGCCCGGACCGATGGCATGTACCGATGTATGGCCCCCTCTCTCGATGGAAAAGATGGTGCCGTCGTTTCCGACGGCAAGCGCTAGATCGAGATCCTCCCCCAGATCAACCTCCCATTCCGTTCCTCCCAGATTACGGGCCCCTTCCTCGGACGAGAGATATCTGTTGCATGAACCTCCGGAGGTAGATGACCAGTAGGGTCCCTGGGTCCCGCTACCGGCAACCTCCAGGGGCAGAAAAAACATCAGAGATAGGACGAACGCGATATAGATGAGGCCGATCGAGGCGGCCCATCCTTCCCTTCCGGACAACCTGCCTGTCATCTCTCTTCTTCCAGGACCTCTTCTTGAAAACATATTAATGATTTATATCCGTTACCATCCGAGATGTCAGATATCAAGGGAGAGACGGGAGAGAAATGAAGAAGAGATCACCGATGCCGGGTGCCCTGAAAGCCGCAGGGGGAATGATGATCGCCTACGCCTCGCTCAGTCTTGTGATCGTCCTGCTAATAATACTCGTCCCGCTGATCATATGGGCCGCCACCGGTGAGAACCTTGCCGAACAGGCCGACCTCCTCCAATCGGCTTTCTACACCATGGAAGGGATGTCCACATATTTCATGAGGGCGGTCGCCGGCCTCTTCGTCATCTCCCTCTTCACCAATCTTATATTCTGCCATATCGTCCTGGTTTACGGCATCGGCATTCTTCGAAACAGGCTCACGAAGAGACCCCCAACGTGGATCCCTGTCCTCATACTGATATCGGTTCTCATATCCTTCAGTCTGAACCCGTGGATCATCAAGCTGATCTTCGGAATAATGATTATGGTCTTCCTCTCGAGGGAGGAGACGAAGAGATACTATCTCTGGTATCACGGAAAACCTCTCCCTCGGATGAACGGCACCTTCATCCCTCCTCCCCGACCGCCTTCGGGGAACAACCGTTTCAATGTATATTCGGGCCCCTCCCCCTATGCTTATAATAAACATCAGTGATGAGGTGGTCCACCCCCGGTGCGGCCCATGGATAATTTCTGTGACAGATGCGGCTCCCTCCTAGTCTGGGACTTCTCCGACGGGAGCAGGAAAAGAAGATGCCCCAGATGTACTACTGGCGAGAGTCAGGCGGAAAATGAAGCTTCGGTTCGGACCAGGGATGACAAGGGGCCCAGAAAGGAGTTCAGGGTTAGAAAAGGGGTATCGCCCAGATCCTCGGGTTACGCCTCGAGCTCCATCCACAGGGCATCTTCCCTGAGCTCTCTGAGACCTTCAATGAAGGACCTTCACACCATTGACCGGGAAAATAAAGCCGTGGAGAGCGGATCTCCCGCACCTGCCATGTTTCCCTTTGAAACCGTTCGCCCGGGTCAGAAGGAGTTCATGGACGATGTGGGGGCAACCGTCCAGAACGGAGGTTTCCTGCTGGCAAACGTTCCAACGGGAATTGGAAAGACCGCCGCCTCGCTCTCACCTGCACTGGAGCTTGCCCTGGAAAGCGGAAGAATGGTCCTTTTCATGACCTCCAAACAGTCACAACACAGGATAGCCGTCGACACGCTTTCCAATCTCGCATCAAGGTCGGGTAAACATTTCAAGGTCGTCGATATTGTCTCCAAGCAGTCCATGTGCCCCAGGGACCTCTCCAGACTGCCCCACGCCACGTTCAGTTTCCTATGCAAACAGCAGTCAAAGGATGGGAGCTGCCCTCTTTTCAGACCTCCCCCCTCCATGCTTATCAGGGAGATATTATCCTCGATCATGGATGTTAATGAATTGACGGAGCTGTCGCTGAAAATGAAGATCTGCCCCCACAGGGCAGCTCTGGAAGCTGCAAAGGAAGCGGATATCCTGATCTGTGATTTCAATTATCTCTTCTCGGATCTCTCGGACACGATACTCTCCGGGCTCGGAAAGAACCTGGAAGACCTGATATTGATAGTGGACGAGGCTCACAATCTCCCCGACAGGATCAGGTCGAACCAGTCCGAGGAGCTCCCCCTGAGGATACTGGATGAGGCCAGGGACATGGTAGGATCCCGGAGGCATCTCAAGTCATACCTGGGGCAGATAAGGGATCTTCTCGTGAAGGAAGCATCCGAGAAGATGGGCGATGGGACCGAGTTGGAACTTGACAAGAGGACCTTCGTATCCGAGATCATGGCCCTTTTCCAGGGCTCCATTGACGGGGCAATGGACCTCGAGATCTTCATCGGGATGCTGGAGGACATCTCAAAGAAGAACAGGGTCCCGGAGGACGAGGATCCCGTGCTCAAGGTCTCGGATTTCCTCTCACGGATGCTCACCATGAAGAGCTCTCACATTCTCTACCTGACCGTCCCCGAGGGTAAGTCCCTGGATTCTTTGAGGCTGGCCTTCCGCAATCTAGATCCGGGGGAGATCAGCGGTCCGATCATGAAGGGGTGCCACGCCGCGGTTCTCATGAGCGGCACCCTCTCCCCGCCCTCGATGTTCGGCGACATTCTCGGAATGGCAAGGAGCAGGAGGACGGAGAGGGAGTATCCATCCCCGTTCCCGAGAAGGAACCGGTTGGTCCTTCTCGAGGAGAATGTCTCTACAGCCTACAAGAAAAGAAGCTCCCGCATGTACAGGGAGATCGGTGAACGGATAGTTTCGTTGGCGGGGGCCATTCCCGGAAATATCGCTGCCTTCTTTCCCTCCTATTCCATGCTTTTCGATGTCAAGGAGTTCCTGTGGGGCTGTCCCAAGAGGACCCTGGTCGAGGAGAGGTCCATGACCCGCTCCGACAAAGAGAGGATCATAACCGACCTTGAGAGATACAGGGGAATGGGAGGAGCCCTGCTTCTGGGAGTTATGGGTGGATCCCTCTCGGAGGGTGTTGATTACAGGGACAATCTCCTTTCCGGTGTGTTCGTCATCGGGTTACCCTTCGCTCCCCCTTCACTCGAGGTCAGGGCGCTGAGGGACTACTACAGGGGCAAGTTCGGCCCGGTCCTGGGGGAGGAATACTCCTACACGTACCCCGCCATGAACAAGATACTCCAGGCAGCGGGAAGGTCAATAAGGTCCGAGAGCGACAGGGCTGTAATCGTTCTCATGGAGGAGAGATTGAACCATCCAAGGTACCTCAAGTTCATGCCCGAGGAACTGAGGCCTGTCAATACGGAAGGGAAAAAACTGGAGAAAGCCGCAGAAGAGTTCTTCTCATCATGATCAGCTGAGGTTAATGACCTCGAGTCCCTTTACAAGGCGGACCATGGAGCGATTCAGGGGAGCATCAATTCCTTTTTCCACCGCCTTGCTGTGAAGCGCCCCGTTGATGGAATCCACCTCGGTCCTGCGCTTGAGTTTGATGTCCTGATACATCGAGGAGTGATTGAATTTCGTCCTTTCGGCCACCTTGAAGGTCCTGTCGAACATCTCCTCATCGGTGAGGTCCATATCATAAGCCCGTGCTACCCTCACACCCTCCTGTATCAGGTCACGGACCATTCCGTTCAGGTCCTCGTTATCGATCACGATACCGTTCGGGCCCCCGACTATTGCTGTAAGCGGGTTTATTGCCGAATTGATGATTGTCTTGGCCCATATCTCCCTGTTGATCCGATCCGTGGTCTCCATCTCGAGACCGGCCCGGGTAAAGGTATGGGCTATCTTTTGCACCTTATCGTCGCAGTTCGACACATCATCATCGGAACAGCCGAAGTGTCCGATCATTGTATCTCCAACCCCAGCATGCTTTATCAGACCGGGGCCCTTGTAGGTGACGCCGTGGCAGGTGATCCCCCCGATCACATGGGATGTCAGATGATGGATCCTGATGAAGTTCAGGATCTTCTCCTCGTTATCCAGTCCGTTCTGCAGGGACAGGATCGGGGTCCCGTGCTTCAAAAGAGAGGTCAACGGCTCCAGGGAGATCTCGGTGTTGTAGGATTTCACACAGATTATTATCAGGTCATAGGCTTCGTCCTTCGGCACACCGGAAAGCGCCTTTGGTTTGAACTCGCCGTGGGTGATTCCCTCGATCTTCAGGCCCTTTCTCTTCAATACCCATACCTGCTCGGGCCTTCCGATGATGGTCACATCGTTTTCCCGGGATAGCAATCCGCCGATCAGGCTTCCGATGGCCCCGGCACCGATCACGAGTATCTTCATTCCTATCCTTCCAGATGTTCAAGATATGAGACAATATCTGAGGAGATCTCCTCTATGGGTCTGTTGCCGTCGAAGTCCTTTAGGATGCCTTTTTCCCTGTAATATTCGATCAGAGGCTGGGTCTGGGACCTGTAGACGTCGAGGCGCTTTCTCACTGTCTCCTCTTTGTCATCATCGCGCTGGTAGAGTTGGGCCCCGCATTTGTCGCATTTTCCGGGCGTATCGGGGGGATTGTAATCGATGTGGTAGGTGGCGCCGCATTTGCACATCCTCCTGCCCGTGATCCTCCTGATCAGGGCTGATCCGTCGACGGTGATGTTCACAACCGAATCCAGTTGGACAAAGTCCTCAAGGGCCCTTGCCTGCGGGATCGCCCTCGGAAAGCCGTCGAGGATGAAACCATTCCTGCAGTCGTCCTCCGACACTCTTTCCTTCATCATGCCTATCACGACCTCATCCGGAACAAGGGCACCTCTGTCCATGTAATCCTTTGCCATCCTTCCGAGTTCGGTCCCTTCCCTCACCTGGGCCCTGAGAAGGTCCCCCGTCGATATCTGGGGGATATCGAACCTGTCAACAATGTACCTGGCCTGTGTTCCCTTACCGGCCCCGGGAGGCCCGAACAGAGCGATCTTCATGAGGGGTGCGATGTGTTAATGGATTTAAAAGCATGTTGCCTGTTCAAAGGTGTTTGGTTCGGGTATTTGCATTATTCAAATAGACAGAACATGGACCGGTTGAAATTAAAAATAAAGAATGCCGACCCCGAAGGGTCGGCTGGATACTCCGTTTCAGGTTATTCTAGTTATTTGGTGTCTCTTCGGGCTGGACTACCAAATCCTGGGCTGGAGGTAAAGCCTGGTCAGCGGAAATTACCGGTACCCCCGACGGAAGCGCGGGGCCGGCCGGAGCCTGCAGGGCATGTGCGGTCATCGGAGCCATGTATGCGGTGGTTGTGATCTGGTCCCAGGAGACAGAGGGCATGATCTTCCTCATGTTCCTCACCGTCTTGATCCGCTTCACCGCCCTGTCCTTCTTTGACTTCGTTATCACCATGGTCAGAAGGACAGCAAGTATCAGGATCCCGAGAAGGGCCCAGAGGGGCCAACTGTCCTCGCTGAAGGGCCCGAGCTTCTCCCCGGAGTCCGCCACCGGAGGAACAGCGGGATGGCTGTACTTGTTCTTCGGGTTCGTGGAATTCTCGAACTCCTGTTTGTTTGTGAAAGAATCACCGTCAGGGTCCTCCTGGGCATCCTTCACGAGATAATTGGTCTGCCATTTGTTCTCCCAGGAGTCCGGGAGTCCGTCAAGGTCGGTATCCCCGTCGGATATTATCACGAGAAGCCCATCCACGGTGATCCGGAAGTTGCTCCTGGCCTCGTTGTTCACTCTGTCCTTGGCGATCACCGTGACGGTGTATTCACCGGGATCGAGGATATTGGACACCCTGAAGGCATCACCCATGGATTTCTGGCCGTCGGCGTCGGAGATCAACCAGCTGATGGTCAACCGGTCACCGTCAGGATCGTAGGAGGGTGTGGCATCGAAGAATATCTCCTGGCCCTCCACAAGCCTGTCACCCGAGGAGGGTGTTGCGACAACGATCACGGGGTATGTGTTTATTTTGATGTTGAAGGCCTTGGAAACCGCTACCGGGTTTCCTGCCCGATCCATGCCCCTGACCTGAACGAAGTTTTGATCGCCTCTTCTGAAGTTCTCCCTAAGGGTAACAACAGGCTTTGTCCCGTCCTGGGCATCCTTGTAAGGCATCCACTGAGACCATTTGGTCAACCCCTGGGTCGAAACCCTGTACTCGATGGAGCTCGAATCTATCCCGGATTCCTCATCGACAAGTTGTATCCTGACCTCCTGGAAAGGATCGAGATGATATTCCTCCTCGGAGTGGGAAAGCAGGTTGAAATAGGGTGATTTCGCATCGATCCAAACATTATAGTTGGGAGAGTCCTGATACTGGTTTCCCGCCATATCCCTGGCACGGAAATGTATC
>Ga0272441_10001213_pt1 | contig 55156 bp, 55 predicted proteins | sample SSMProp6N_FD_193582 | JGI IMG/M metagenome (GOLD analysis project Ga0272441, IMG submission 193582) | Marine sediment archaeal communities from Little Sippewissett salt marsh, Falmouth, MA, United States - SSM-Prop-6N | ecosystem: Environmental > Aquatic > Marine > Wetlands > Sediment ...
AGGGGACAGGTTCCTCCGAAGGAGGAAGGGGACTGGTTCGCCCGAAGGACGAAGGGGACTGGTCTATGCTTTGTAATAGGCCTTGTGTAGACCTGTCCCCCTAAGTAAATCCGGGACGGTTCTCGCCGCAAAGCTAAACCCGTCCCCGTTCCAAAGCTAGACCTGTCCCCATTTGCGGTCAGAACCGTCCCCAGCTTGGCGCGAGAACCGTCCCCAAAACACCAAAACAAAATTAGGTTATATTGACTTTTTATATTATATAATGTATACTTTAAAAAACCTCATAAAAAAATAGTTAAAGAAAGGACTTTAAAATGAAATTTTTTAAAAGGCTGTCTCTTGTGCCCAAAGGGCTGCGCTACAAGTTGATGATAGCGTTTTGTCTTATGTCTATAATACCGCTTTTAGTGGCGGGCTATTTGGTGCGCGATGATATCTTTCCGCCGACCAGGGACATAATCCGGCTCTCATGGATATTGCTTTTCTGTATAATCATAGCGTGCCTGGGCCTTGTGCTGGCCAAGCAGATGGTGGAGCCGGTAATCGAAATGGCGGTCGAGGCGAAGCTTATCGTCGGAGGAGATTTCACCAGGCGGATAACCACCGCGACCGAGGACGAGGTGGGTGACATAGGGAATGCGATAAATCAGCTTACCTCGCGGATAAAAAATAACATGAACGAGCTGAAATCATTCGGCGAAAAGACCAAGCTTATCAACATAGAGATACATAAGAGGATACTCGCGATGTCCAGCCTGCTTCAGATAGGGGAAAGTATCTCGACCGCCTCCGAAATCGAAGATGTTATGACGCTTGTCGTCGACAAAGTGGCGCAGGTTATGGACTCCGGGTACGCCATGCTTTTTTTGCCTAAGGCCGACAGGCCGGACATCCTGGAATGCAATGTGTCTCATAATGTCACCAATGACAACCTGTCCGCCCTTGAGATAAAAATAGGGGCGGGCGTTTTAGGCGAGGCGATTTCGAGGGGCAGGATTTTTTACGTGGACTCGAACTCCAAAACGGAAAAAGATATCGACAATATTAAAAAAACCTACGGATTGGGAAATTTCTCGATTTTTCCTATTCTGGCCCACGGCGCGGTCGTTGGCGCGCTTTTCGTCGGCAATAACGCTGACGATTTTAGCTTCAAGGACGACGATATAGAGCTCATCAAGGTGTTCGCAAAGCAGGCGGCCATAGCTTACGAAAGCGACAGGCTTACGAAAAAGGCCAGGGAGCTTGCAATAACCGACGACCTTACAGGGCTTTATAACGGGAAATACATAGAGGCCAGGTTGGACGAGGAGATCAAAAGGGCCCTTATGTACCAGAGGCCCTGTTCTTACATTACCTTTGACGTGGACGACTTCGGCAAATTCAGGGAGCAAAACGGAGAGCTTGCCACCGAGAAGACGCTCATAAAGGTGGCATGCGTCCTAAAGGATAATGTGACGCAGATAGGCCGGGCTGCCCGTATCGCCGGAAACAAATTTGCCCTGCTCCTGCCGGAGAAAAATAAAAAAGAGGCCTACAGGATAGCCGAAAAGGTGAGGAAGGAAACGGAGAATCTGGATCTGGAACTTAAAAGCACCGCGCACATAACCATAAGCGGAGGCGTCAGCGAGAATCCTCTAGACGGTTCCACGGCTAAGGAGCTTATGGATAAAGCCGAAAGTTCGTTATCCACCGCAAAGTCACAGGGGAAAAACAGGATTACATAACCTAGCGGCCGGTTCCGGCGTCCAGCGTTTGCGCATCGTGCTTTTTCGCGCGCATCAGGCGTACGGCCAGGGAGAAAAAAATGGCGATAGATATCAGCAAACTTCTTAAAACCCTTGTGAAAAAAAATGCCTCGGACCTTCATATTACGGCGGATTCGAGTCCTAAAATCCGGATAGACGAAAAGTTGTTCGAGGCCGACAAGACGAGACTTTCAGCGGAGGACACCAGGCGCATTGCCTACTCCCTTTTAAACAAGGAGCAGATAGCAATTTTTGAAAGAGAAAAGGAGTTGGATTTTTCTTTTGAGATAGCCCACATGAGCAGGTTCAGGGTAAACGTTTTTATGCAGAGAGGCAAGGTGGGCGTGGCTATAAGGTCGATCCCGTTTGACATAATGAGCTTTGAGAAGTGCGGCCTGCCGGTGGAGGTCGTAACGTCTTTTTGCCGCAAGCCAAAAGGCCTTGTCCTTGTGACAGGCGCTACGGGCACGGGAAAATCAACGACTTTGGCCTCGATGATAGATTTTATTAACGAGCGGCGCGACTGCCATATCGTTACCGTGGAAGACCCCATAGAGTTTATACACACAAATAAGAAATCCATCATAGACCAGAGAGAGGTACACCAGGATACACGCTCGTTCGCGGCGGCATTAAAGCATGTGCTGCGCCAGGACCCGGACGTGATATTGATAGGCGAGATGCGAGACATAGAAACGATAGAGTCCGCCCTGATTATAGCCGAAACCGGGCATCTCGTATTTGCCACGCTTCATACATCCGACAGCGCGCAGACCGTCAACAGGGTTATCGACGTGTTTCCCGCCCATCAGCAGCAGCAGATAAGGACGCAGTTGTCTTTTGTCCTTTTGGGCATCCTTTCTCAGCAGCTTTTGCCGAAGAAGGATTTCGCCGGCAGGGTTCTGGCGACCGAGGTACTGGTGGCCAATCAGGCGGTCAAGGCGCTGATAAGGGAATCCAAGGCCCACCAGATATACTCGATCATACAAACGGGCCGCAAGGAGGGGATGCGCACGATGAACCAGGCCCTGAGCGAGCTTTACGAAAAAGGTCTTGTTTCGCGCGAGGATATTTTATCAAGAAGCTCCGACCCCGAAGAGCTGGGCAAGCTGATTAAGTAGCGAAAGGACAGACGATGTCGCCTATCAGAAGAGTGGTCTCTAAACAGCTGGGAGAGCTCCTTATAGAAAGGGGTATTTTAAAAAAGAAAGAGCTGGAGAAGGCCTTGAGCATACAGAAGGAAAAAGGCGGACTCCTCGGGAATATACTCGTTGTCTTAGGTTACGCCACGGAAGAACAGATCGCCCAGGCCATCACCGTGCAATACGGGTTTCCATACCTGCCGCTGGCCAATTACGACATAGACCAGAGCCTAATAACCGTAATACCGGAAAACGTGGCCAAGCAATACTGCCTTATCGGCATAGATAAAATAAGCAACACGCTGACCATCGCCATGGCAAATCCGCTTAATATGCAGGCGGTAGAGGATGTGGAACTTATGACCGGCTGCAAGGTCCAGGCCTTCGTAAGCACGATGACGGATATAAATAACGCGATAAAAAAGAACTATCAAAAGAAACCCAAGCAGTAAGTCCGGCTTCTCTAAGGCCAAAAATGCCCTTATCCTTAAAGGAACGCCTTAACAGCATATTAATAGAAAAAGGCCTCGTTACTTCGGAAAAGTTGAACGAGGCGCTGAAGCTGCAGAAGAAAAAAGGCGGAAAGCTAAGCGATATTTTAGTTACGAGCGGTTTCGTCGAAAGACGGGACCTCATGATCGTCCTGAGCGAGGAATTGGGCATCCCGCCCATAAACCTATCCCGGTATAAAATAGATCCCGCCCTGATAAAATTGATCCCGCGCAAATTGGCCCAGCATTACCAGATGGTCCCGATATCAAAAATGGGCGACCTTTTAACGGTGGCCATCGCGGACCCGCTGAATGTTTTCGCCATAGACGAAATCAAGGCCCTGACCGGCTTCAAGATCGGGGTCTTGATAACCACGGATAAGGATATTCAGAATGCCATAGACGAGCATTACGGCGAGACCGCGCATAAGGCCATAGAGGATATAATGTCCGGGATGGATAAGGTGGATCACCTTGAGATGGTAGATGAAGCCGCCGGCGGCAAACAGACGGCGCCGGTGAGCGACCTTATAAGGCTTACCCAGGAGACCCCGATAGTCAAGGTGACAAACCTCATTTTATCAGAGGCCGTTAAGGTGAAGGCGAGCGATGTGCTTATTGAGCCGTTGGAGAACGCTCTCAGGATCCGCTATAGGGTGGATGGAATATTGAGGGAAGGTAAAAACCCGCCGCGTTCGATGCACGAGGCGATCGTATCCAGATTGAAGGTGATGTCCGGCCTTAACATAGCCGAGCACCGCCTGCCTCAAGACGGGAGGTTTAAGATAAGGATACAGAACAGGGAAATCGATTTCAGGATATCCGTCCTGCCGTCGAGCGGCGGCGAGAAGGCCGCGTTAAGGGTGCTGGATAAAAACCAGGCGATGCTGGATTTGGACAGGCTGGGTTTTGAGGAAAAGCCGTTAATCGATTTGAAAAAGGCGTCGCAGAAACCGCACGGCATGATACTTGTCTGCGGCCCTACCGGCTGCGGCAAGACGACATCGCTTTACTCGATCTTGAAATTCGTCGATACCCCGGACAAAAATATCGTTACAGTCGAGGACCCCGTGGAATATGACCTGCGCGGGATCAATCAGGTCACCATCAGGCCGTCCATCGGACTTACGTTCGCAGGGGCCCTGCGGAGCATATTGAGACAGGACCCCGACATTATAATGGTGGGGGAGATCAGGGACTTCGATACCGCGGACATCTCGATCAAATCGGCGCTTACAGGGCATCTTGTCTTGAGCACGCTTCATACAACTACTGCGCCGGGTTCCATAGTGAGACTGGTAAATATGGGGGTGGAGCCCTTTCTTATAACCTCCTCTATAGTTTTAGTCGCCGCCCAGCGACTCGCCAGAAAGATATGCCCGAACTGCAAAGAAGAGCAAAAGGTGCCGCGCTCTATTTTTGAGGGCTGTAAACTTGATACGACCAAGGACAAGATAACCGTCTACAGGGGCAAGGGGTGCAGGCATTGTCTTAATACCGGTTATAAAGGAAGGGTCGGGCTTATGGAGACCCTTGTGCTGACTCCCAGGATACGGGAGCTTATCGCCGATAAGGCCCAGGAATACAAGATAAAGGAGGCGGCTCTGCAGGAAGGAATGGTAACGCTCAGGCAGAACGGCCTGAAAAAGACATTGGACGGCACAACTACATGGGAAGAGGTCATCCGGCTTACCGCCGGCGATCAGGAGGCAGAGGCATAGTGATATTATGAAAAAATCCCTGAGAGACAAGATACTCGATATTCTTGCGGACAGAAAGCTTGTAACAAAAGAGAAGCTCGAGGTCATACTTAAAGAGCAGAAGAAAAGAAAATGCCCTGTCAGCGAGATATTGATAAAAGAAGGTATTATAACGCAAAAAGATCTGATGGTTCTTTTGAGCCAGGAACTCGAGATCCCTCCCATAAACCTGTCAAGATACAAAATCGGCCCGGAGATGATAAAACTTGTGCCTGAGCGTATCGCGCGCCGGTATAATATTCTTCCCATATCAAAAATAGGTAAGACACTTACCCTGGTAATGAGCGACCCGTTGAACATATTCGCGATAGACGATATAAAGATGATTACCCGCTACGAGATAGATGTCGCCCTCGCCACCGAATCCGACATAAAAGAGGCGATAAACAACTATTACGGGCAGCAGACGGGCGAGATGACGAAGGTTATCGAAGAGGCGCAGAAGGCGGACGGCGAGCTCGAGGTAGTGGAGAAAGAGGATATAGACATCAACCGGCTTACCGAGGAAAGTAAAAGGGCCCCGATAGTGAAGATGGTCGGCCTGATACTAGCCGAGGCGCTCAAAAAGAGGGCCAGTGATATCCATATAGAGCCGGGCGACAGGGAGTTGAAGATACGATACAGAATAGACGGCCGGCTGCAGGAGGCGTTTACGCTTCCGAAAAAGAACCAGAACGCGGTACTCGCGAGAATCAAGATAATGTCAAGGCTTGACATAACCGAGTCAAGGCTGCCTCAGGACGGAAGATTCAAGATAAAGATGGATGACAGGGAGATCGACTTCAGGGTATCCGTTCTCCCAGTAACTTACGGCGGCAAGGTTGTTTTGCGTTCGCTCGACAAGGGCAATCTCGGGGTAGGGCTTGATAAGCTCGGTTTTCTTAAGGAAAATATGGCGCTTTTCAAGAAGGCGCTGGAGAAGCCTTACGGCATGATGCTTGTAACGGGGCCTACCGGTTCCGGAAAATCCACGACCTTGTATTCCATCTTAAATAAGCTTAACGTGCCGGAAAAAAACCTTATAACGATAGAGGATCCGGTGGAGTACCAGGTTGACGGGATTACGCAGATTCAGGTCAAACCCGAGATCGGACTGACTTTCGCCAGCGGACTGAGGGGGCTTTTGAGGCAGAGCCCGGACATTATAATGGTGGGGGAGATAAGGGATTTCGAGACGGCGGATATCGCCATAAAGGCGTCTTTGACGGGACAGATAGTATTGAGCACCCTTCATACCAATGACGCGGCCGGGGCCATCACGCGCCTTGTGGATATGGGGGTAGAGCCCTTTCTTATCGCCTCGAGCCTTATACTCGTGGCGGCGCAGAGGCTGTGCCGCAGGATATGCCCGTACTGCAAAGAGAAGACGGATATCCAGAAATCCGTCTTCGAACGCATGGGCATAAGCGCCCAGGACATAAAGAATATGGGCGCCAAGGGGTTTTATAAGGGCAAGGGCTGCGCGCGCTGCGGAAACACCGGTTACTACGGGCGCATGGGGACGCTGGAGATACTTTTTATCGACGACGAGATACGCGATATGATTATTAAGCGGGCCTCGAGCGACCGGATAAAGGACTACGCCGTTAAGCACGGCATGACCACGCTTCGCGATAACGCGTTGAGAAAATTCTTTAACGGCGATACCACGCTTGAAGAGGTTATCAGAATAACGACGGAGGATTGATATCGTGGCATTATTTAAATATGTCGCCAAGAGCATGGACGGTAAAAGCGTTTCAGGTTTCCTTGAGGCGAGAGACAAAGGCGCCTTAATCGGCAAGCTGCGTGAGAAGGACCTCATCATCGTTTCGGTCACGGAGACCAGGGAGGCGGCATCACGCGGCGGCAGGTCGTTTTTCGGAGGCGGAGTAAAGTTAGACGATATCGTTATCTTCTCAAGGCAGCTCGCCACTATGGTTGACGCGGGTATTCCGCTTGTGGGCGCCCTTGACATACTCGGCGACCAGCTTGAGAAAAAGTCGTTTTCCCGGGTCATCCTTCAGGCAAGGGACGCCATCGAGAGCGGCTCAAGCCTTTCCGAGGCATTGGCTAAACACCCGAAGGTCTTTTCATCCCTTTTCATCAATATGGTTAAGGCGGGCGAGTCGAGCGGTATGCTTGACGAGATACTGGACAGGGTGGCGACCTATTTGGAAAAGACGAATAACCTGCAGAAGAAGGTGCGCTCCGCGATGATATACCCCTCTGTGATATCGGCGATGGCCGTTGCCATTACGTCTTTACTCCTTTTAAAGGTAATACCTGTGTTTAAAGAGATATTCGAGGGGTTCGGCGCCGCGCTTCCCAGGCCCACCCAGGTCCTGATTGATTTAAGCGATTTTTTCAGGCACTATTTCTTTTTCGGCGTCGCGGCGATTTCGGCCGCGGTGTTTCTTTTTATGCGCTACATAAATACGGAAAGCGGAAGGCTTCGCTTTGACAGTTTTATGCTGAAGGTGCCTATTTTCGGCGTATTGCTTACCAAAGTCGCCGTGAGCAAGTTTACCCGCACGCTTTCCACGCTGGTAAAGAGCGGTGTCCCGATTTTGAATTCGCTGGAGATAGTAGGTAAGACCTCGGGCAATAAATTGATAGAGAAGGCCGTACAGGACGTCCATTCCAGGATAAAGGAAGGGGAGAACATAGCGGAGCCGCTGGCCAAGAGCGGCGTATTTCCGCCGATGGTCGTGAGGATGGTCGGGGTCGGAGAGCAGACAGGTGAACTCGAGAAAATGCTTAGCAAGATAGCGGATTTTTACGATACGCAGGTGGATATAGCGGTCAGCGGCCTGACAAGCTTGATAGAGCCGATCATAATAGCGTTTTTGGGAATTGTGATAGGCAGTATAGTTATATGTATGTTTCTGCCGATATTCAAAATATCGACTATTATAACGATGTAAAAAAGTCAGAAAAATGGGCTTATTTGAAAAAAAAGGCTTTACGCTAGTTGAGATTATGATAGTGGTCGCGATTATAGGCCTTTTGGCGGCTATCGCGATTCCTAACTTTATCAAGGCGAGAGAGGCCACGCAGAAAAATACCTGCCTTAACAACTTGAGGCAGATCGATGCCGCTAAACAGCAATGGGCGCTTGAGTACAACAAGACAGGCGCGGCGGTCGCTACCTCAATTGAGATAGCGTCTTACATACGGGGCGGGTTTCCGTCCTGCCCTGAGCAGGGGGATTACGATATCGGCAACGTAAATACGTCCGCTTCCTGCAGCGTACACAGCTCTTATTGACATCCGCCAACCGTCCCCGCCTGTGAGGCGCGAACGGGGCAAAGCGGAAAGGCCGCATCTTGACTTTTTGCCCGGGATATGATATACTTCTATGGTATACGCGATAGGGCCAAAACTGTCTATTTCAGAGGCAAAGATGGGCCATTATAAGCTTATCCCATCGAATAGGGGTTTTAAGCCCGCGATACCTAACGCCATCTTGGCAGGAAAGGAGTGATATAATATGATCCGTTTAAACAAGAAGGGATTTACGCTCGTTGAGATTATGATAGTGGTCGCAATTATAGGTCTATTGGCGGCGATCGCGATTCCTAACTTCGTGAAGGCGAGAGAAACCGCGCAGAAGAATACCTGCATCAATAATCTGAGGCAGATCGATTCTGCGAAACAGCAATGGGCGCTCGAGAACAATAAGACGACCGGCGCGGCAGGTCCCAGCTCTGCTGTAGTCGGGACTTATATACGCGGCGGTTTTCCGGCGTGCCCTGCAAGTGGTGATTATACGATAAACAACATAGGGACACCACCTACTTGCTCTGTTACAGGTCACGTATTGCCTTAACGGGCGCTTGAAGGAATATTGCTCGTAATCACACGAGTGAAGAGGCGGCGGGCTCTTAATGGGTCCACCGCCTCTTCGGCATAAGGCCTGCTGTGTATAGGAAAAATCGAAGTTCAGGGTTCAGGGTACAGTAGTTAGCCGGTTAGCGGGTTTTTTGCGCACGACGCATTACGCAATACGCACGACGTAGCCAGTTAGCGGGTTCCTCCGAAGGACGAAGGGGACTGGTCTATGCCTTGCAATAGGCCTTGTGTAGACCTGTCCCCCTTTTGGAGCGGGGACAGGTTTAGCTTTGGAGTGAGAACCGTCCCGGATTTATTCATTATGAAAGACAGGATCACCTTTTTATCCGTTGCCGCGATCATAGCCCTTGGGCTGTTTGTCTACGCGGGTTCCCTGGATGGCAGCTTCATATGGGATGACGAAGACCTCATCAGGGATAACCTGCGTATACGAGACCTGCGCAATATCCCTAAGATTTTTACAGAAGACATCGGCGCGGGTTCCGGGAAGAGATTTAATTTTTACCGCCCCATCCAGACGCTTAGCTATATGGCCGATTACGCCTTGTGGCGGCTGGAGCCGCGCGGTTATCACCTTACCAGCATCCTGCTCCATATCTTAGCGGCCTTAATCCTGTATTGGCTAATCAAGATACTCTATGACGACCGCCTTATATCTTTTTTCACCGGCGCCTTTTTTGTGATTCACCCTGCGCATACCGAGGCCGTGGCGTATATATCGGGCCGCGCGGACCTACTGGCGTTCATCTTTGTCTTGCTGACCCTCATTTTTTATATAAGGCATATCCAATCGGAGGGCGCGCTGTTTTATTTCGCGGCGCTGTCCTGCTCGGTGTTGGCGCTTCTCTCCAGAGAGGGAAGCATAATTTTGTGCGGCCTTATCCCGCTTTACCACTATACGTTCCGAAAAAAGATAACCCTTAAGAATTTTCCGCCCATAGCCGCGGTTTCGCTGTGTTACCTTGTCTTTAGGACAACCGCGCTTGGCTCGGCCATGCCGGACTTATCGGCCCATCCGCCGCTGATAGAAAGAATACCTTCGATTTTTGCGGCCTTCGCGAATTACATCAGGATATTGTTTTTACCGCTGGACCTTCATATGGAATACGGCAACAGGCTGTTCTCGGCGGCAGATCCGATGGTAATAGCGGGCCTTCTCGCGGCGTTTGCTTTTTTGATGTATATCGCCCGGTCGCGGAAGGGCAGGGGCGCGGTGTTTTTTGCTATATCATGGTTTTTTATTTCCCTGATCCCGGTCTCGGGCATCTATCCCCTAAACGCGTATATGGCCGAGCACTGGCTGTATCTACCGTCGGTAGGATTCTTTATCATTCTGGCCAAAGGCATAGGTCATTTGTGCAGGCGCGAGCGCGCCAGAATGTTCGGGATACTCTTAGCAGGCGCGTTATTCCTATTTTATTCCCACGCGACGATCCGTCAATGCGGCTATTGGAAAGACCCCTTTACTTTCTACGAAAGGACGCTGGAATACGCGCCGCACAGTTATAAGGTAAAGGTCAATCTCGCCAACGCGCATCTTTCCGCAAAGAGATACGAGAAGGCGATTTTTTTGTACCGCCAGGCGCTGGAACTTAAGCCCGATTATGCCGATGCCTACTACAATATGGGAAACGCCTACGGCGCCGGCGGGGATACGCGCCTGGCTATCGCCTCTTATGAGAAGGCCATAGAAATGAAACCGGGCCATTTCGCCGCGCGCAACAATCTCGGCAATATATACAGCGCCGCAGGCGACAGCGACAGGGCGGAGGCGTTGTATAAAAAGGCGATAGAGCTTAACCCAGAATACGCGGACGCCTATTATAATCTCGGAAACGAATACAGAAGACGCGGTAATGACAGAGCGGCGATAGGGGTGTATAAAGAGTGCATCGAAATAAACCCTTATCAGGGCGCCGCGCACAACAACCTCGCTGTCTCGTATTATAATCTGGGCGAGTACGGTCCCGCCATTGAGCACCGCGACAAGGCGATATCCCTTGGATGTCCGGTCCATCCCGAATTTTTCGAACTCCTCGAGCAGCGCAAGTAGCGGTTTTGGGGACGGTTCTCGCGCCAAGCTGGGGACGGTTCTCGTTGCAAAGCTAAACCTGTCCCCGCTCCAAAGGGGGGACAGGTCTACACAAGGCCTATTGCAACAGAAGGGGGACAGGTCTACACAAGGCCTATTACAAAGCATAGACCAGTCCCCTTCCTCCTGCGGAGGAACCAGTCCCCTTCCTCCTGCGGAGGAACCAGTCCCCTTCCTCCTGCGGAGGAACCAGTCCCCTTCCTCCTGCGGAGGAACCCGCTAACCGGCTAACTACTGAACCCTGAACCCTGTACCCTGAACCCTGATATAAAAAAGCCCTGAACCTCATTCCACCTCGTAGGTGGAGAAGGTTCGGGGGATGGCGATATTACGCTTGCCGCACTTGACATCACACATATTATATGGTATTTTTGAGTAACAAGTAATCATATGTAATATTATGACTATAGAGAGGCGCGCTAACGCGTTTACAATTATAGAGTTGTTGATAGTAGTGGCGATTATGGGCGTTCTTTTGATGATGGCTCTGCCTAATTTTTACAGGATGCGTCTTACTACACGAAAGGCGATTTGTCTCAATAACTTACGCCAGATCGAGGGCGCCGTGGACAGGTGGGTTTTTGAGAACGATATCAACGAGGGCTATGTCGTTACCTCTTCCGATGAGGCCGATATATATTCTTATCTGCGCAGCGGTCTTCCCGTATGCCCTTCGGGCGGCGAATACACCATCAGTGTCGTGGGGAGTTATCCGCAGGTGACATGCAGCATGGAAGGCCATGGCCTGGCCGGGGAATAATAAAATTGTTTAATAAATTTAAAATGCGCAAAAAAAACCGTGTGGGAATCGATATAGGCTCGTACGCGGTCAAGGCGGTTGAGATAATTCACGGGGAAAAGAACGCCCTTAAGATTAAAAATGTCGGTTACGCAAGGATAGAAGACGCCGCCTCGCCTAAAAGCGCCGTCCAGGCCATAAAAAAGGCCGCCGGCATGATAAATATCTCCGGTAAACAGGCCGTCAATATCGCCGTTTCCGGCCCGTCAGTTATCGTCCGATTCGTAGAACTTCCGCATATGAACAAGGACGAGCTGAATAATGCCATACCCTTCGAGGCCGAGAAGTACATCCCTTTCGATATCAACGAAGTCATCATAGATTACCAGATGCTTATCCCGCGACTTACGAATAATCAGATGCTTGTTTTGCTGGCCGTGGCGAAAAAAGATATCATAAATGAGCGCCTTAATTTACTAAAAGACGCCGGCCTGCAGGCGGGCATTCTCGGCATATCTTCGTTCGCGAACATAAACGCCTTTTTAGAGAAAACTCCCGAAAAAGAAGGCGGGGTAACCGCGCTTATAGACGTCGGAGCAAAGGCGACCGACATAAACATTATGGACGCCGGCGTACTTTACTTTACCAGAAGCGTGCAGATGGGGGGAGGCGATATCACAAAGGTTTTGGCCGAGGCGATGTCTTTAGAGTACAAGGCCGCCGAGGAGACGAAGCTAAACCCCGGCGACAAGGCGGCGTTGGTCGCGGAAAAGATACAGCCGGTACTGCGCAACATACTCGATGAGATAAAACTGTCTTTCAGTTATTACGAGAACCAGTCGGGCAAGAACGTGGAAAAGGCCCGTATTACAGGCGGATGCGCGAGGATATCCGGGATCTACCCCATGTTTAAAGAAGGGCTTGGCCTTGAGCTTAAGCCGTGGGACCCTTTGGAGGGGGTAGAAGTAGACGCCGCGGTGGACGCGGGCCTGGTCAAAACGGTGAAAGACCAGATGGGTGTCGCCGTGGGACTGGCCCTAAGGTAATTTCAACACGGAAGAAAGAGCGGAAAAAGATGCTGGAGATCAATTTACTTCCCAAGGAGTTGCGCAAAAGAAAAATAGAGATGCCCGACATATCCTTTTTGCCGGTGCTGGTGTGCCTATTGGGCCTTATAATCGTCGTCCATCTTTTGTTCAGCGCGGTGTTGGGGTGGAAGGCGGGCGCGCTAAGGCACCTTGAGGCGCGATGGAAGGAATTGAAGCCGCAGGGAGAGGCCGCTGCAGAGGTCATCGGGGAATTGACGGATATGAGGGCCAAAATAAACGCCATCGACGAACTTATATCGAATAGGCTTAGCTGGGCGAAAAAACTTTCCGATCTCAGCGGCGCGGTAATCCCCGGCGTTTGGCTTAACAGGTTATGGATAGAAAAAAAGGCGGTATACGCGGCTCGATCTTCCGGACTTGGCGCGGCGGAGGACAAGGCCGCGGCGTCGAAAAAAATAATGGCGTCGATATTGCATTTAAACGGCAGCGTTATAGTTACCGGAGGCGAAGAGACCGCGGCCGTGGGAAAATTTATGTACAGCCTTGAGAATAACCCGGGGTTTTTCGAGGATTTCGACAAAATAGAATCGGCGTATATGCAGAGGGTGGAGCTGAAAGAAGTCGAGGTTATGAATTTCGAGCTCCTCTGCTACTTTAAAGAGGGCAGGTAAAAGAGATGCGTTTAGATTTTTTAAAAAAGGCGAAAAAGAACGAGATCATGGCCTTTACGGCCATTTTGTGCGCCGCCATAGTAGTCGGGTATTATATTTTCTTTCTATCGCCGGTGATTTCCAAGCTCGCCTTTCTCTTTCGCGAGAGCTATGACCTTAACGGCAAGATCAGCAAGGCGGAGATCGCCGTCAACAGCATGGAAAAGATAAAAAAGGAGATAAGAGAGCTTGAGTCCAGGGAGGATTTTTACAGCACCAAACTGCCGAAAGAGGAGGAGTTTTCCGCTATCCTCGAAAACCTTTCCGGTATGGCCAAGCACACTAGAGTCAAAATAACCAAGATACAGCCGAGAAAAGAGACGCGCGGCTCGCTTGAAGAGCTCTCCGAGACGCCCCGGATATGCAGCAGGAGGTCGATACTTATCAACGCCCAGTGCGGATACCACCAGCTGGGCGCTTTTATCATGGAGCTTGAGAATGCCGAGCGTTTTATGGAGATATCCGACATAAAGATAGACGCGGGAACGGTAAACCCGAAGCGCCATGACGTCCAGCTTATAGTAAGCGCTTATATCCTGAAAGGCGAGGAATAATGAGACGTTTTTTTCTAGATGCCTCTGTCGCCGCGGCCGCGCTGGCAATCGCGCTTTTTTGGGGGCATGCGAGATGCGCCGCGCAGGACGCCTATTATGCGGGAGGCAAGCGGGACCCGTTTATACCTTTAATAACAAAAGGCATAAAGGCGTCGCTGGGGCTCCAGTCGGTTGAAAGCATCGAGGATATAAAATTCGAGGGAGTCGTTTTTGACCCGAACGGACTTTCCGTGGCGATGCTGAACGGCGAAATAGTAAGAGAGGGAGACAGGATTTGCAACGTAGAGGTTGTGAGAATTTATGACGATTCCATCATTATAAAGATCTACGCCAAAGAATACAAAGTCAGCCTGGCGGAGGAAGGGGGGCGAGACAATTGAAAGGTAAGATGAAAAAATCGTTTGGTCGCGTTTTGTTATTTATATCGGCGGTGCTTATATGCCTTTTCGCCGTTTACCTCAACGGCGTAAGCGCCGATGACGAGACGGCGGCCGCGGCCGCAGCCGCGCAAGAACAAGACGCCGAGAGGATTTCCTCACGCAGCATAACAATAGACTTTAAGGACGCGGATATAAAGACCGTCTTGAGGATACTTTCCGAAAAAAGCGGGATCAATATAGTCGCGGGCAAGGACGTGGAGGGGTTTATAACCATAAGGCTCCTGGACGTGGACTGGGAGAAGGCGCTTGATATTATATGTAAGAATTATGGTTTCGCCTATGAGCGGGAAGAGAATATCATCAGGGTAACTACGATCGAGAATCTGAGACAGGAAGAGCTCGTGACGGAGGTATTTAGCCTGAATTACGCCACCGCCAGTCAGGTATCGAGCGCGATATCGGAAATGCTGACCGACCGGGGAAAAAACAAGATAAAATATGACGAGCGCACCAATGTGTTGATCGTAACAGACATCCCCACGAATATCTACAAGATAAGGCGGGTCATAGAGCATCTGGACCAAAAGACCCCGCAGGTCCTGATAGAGGCGAAGATCATAGAGACCACGTTGACCGACGAGGAAAATCTCGGCATAGACTGGAACCTGAAGCTCTCGGCCGTAGGCGCGTCCCGCCCCACCACATTTCCGTTTTCATTCAAGGGGACTATGCCGTATCTGGGGCTGAATAACGAGGCGTGGAATACGTATATGCCGAGGCCCGAGGGCGATACATCGCTTGATATTCAGGAGCTGGGCGGGGGCGTGGTCCTTGTGGAGACCGCGGAGAGCGAATTTCCGTTGTCGCTTGGAGTGGTGACACAGGCGTACGACTCCCCGTTTCCGGTCATGGGGGCGGAGGATTTTGCCTTCGGCACGTTGGATTTTAGCCAATTTTCGATGGTGCTCGAGTTTTTAAAGGCCAGGAGAGATACCAGTATCATATCGAATCCGCGGGTTACCACTCTTAATAACAAGGAGGCCTCGATACATATAGGCACGATACTCGCCATTCCCACTTTCGAGCGTAATTCAGAGACGGGGACCATAGAGATTACCGGATATACCGAGAAAAACCTCGGCATACGGTTGAATGTGACGCCCCACATCAACGCCAGGGGCGATATCGTTGTCGACCTAAAGCCGGAGGTTTCCGCCCTGCTCGGCTATGATGTCCTTGACGCCGCAAGGGGGCTGACGGCGCCCAGGTTTTCTACCAGGGAGGCCGAGACGCAGGTTATGCTCGCTGACGGCAAGACCCTGATGATAGGCGGGCTTATAAGAGAGGATGTTATAAACTATGTAGACAAGGTTCCCTTTTTGGGGGATATCCCGATGATAGGGAAGATGCTGTTTAGTAAAACCGAAGAAAACGTCGAGAAGACCGAGCTTATAATATTCTTGACAGTCCACCTGGTAGGTGACGACTTTCTTGGGGCAGAGGCGGCGTCCTCCGCCGCGTTTGTCCCTCTCAAGTAATGCCTTCTGCGGCCTGTTGTCCGGGAGGCGAGATCTTATTTCTTATGCCTCGGAATATCCTGGATATCCATTTCAAAAAAACGGGGCTTATGAGGTATATATCGCATCTTGACCTTTTAAGGGTTTTTCAAAGGGCCTCAAGAAGAGCGGATCTACCCCTTTTTATTACGCAGGGCTTTAGCCCGCGCCCGAGAATAAAAATCGAGCCGGCCCTGAAGTTGGGCCTGGAGAGCGACAATTTAAGAGCCGAGATAGTTTTATCCGAAAGAATTTCTGCGGAGGATACCAAAAAGCGGCTCGCAAAAGAATTGCCGGACGGTATAGAGATAACGGCGATAGAATATAAGGATGTGTGAATATGGACAGGACCATAGTTGTCAACGCTACAGCCGAGGAAAACCGAGTGGCCGTCTTGGACGGCGCGAGGCTTGAGGAATTTTATGTCGAGAGGACATTGATAGAGCGCATCGTGGGTAATGTTTACAAAGGCAGGGTGGAGTCGCTGCTGGTGGGCATAGGCGCGGCATTTGTCAATATCGGCCTTGAGAAAAACGGCTTTCTTTATATCGACGATATATTGGAAGATGGCTCGCCCTATAATGAGATAGTCCAGGAGGAGATGGGCCGCAATTATAAAAGAGGCCAGCGACGCGACGCGCCTAAAAAGATAAGCGACCTCCTGAAAAAGGGCGAGGAGGTCCTGGTCCAGGTCGTAAAGGAGCCCATAGGGACAAAGGGGGCGAGATTGACGGCCCATATCAGCCTGCCCGGACGCTATATGGTGCTTATGGCGCATGATAAGCACAGGGGTGTATCCAGAAAGATAGTGGATCAGAAGGAAAGAAAAAGGCTGAAGGCCATGATAGATCGATGGAAGGCGCTCAAGGACGTAGGGCTTATCGTCAGGACGGCAGCCTCTGGCCACACCGAGGAGGAATTAAAGAGAGAGGCGATCTACCTGTATAATGTTTACCGCAGGATGGAAAAAGTAGCCGCTAAAAAATCCGCGCCCGCCCTGGCCCACAGAGAATACGGCCTTATACAACGTATGGCGCGGGACAATTTCCCCGAGGACTCCAAGCTGATGGCCATAGATTCCAGGGATGAGTTTAAAAAAACCCTGGTGCTTTTAAGGGCGATGTCTCCCAAGATGCGCTCCAAGGTGAAATACTATAAGGGGCAGGCCCCGATATTCGAAAAATTCAGCGTGGCCGAGGAAATCGAGAAGATATACAACAGGAGAGTGAGTCTGCACTGCCGGGGATACATTATTATAGAGCCGACCGAGAGCCTTATAGCCATAGACGTCAACACCGGCAGATTCACGGCAAAGAACCCCGAGGACACCGCGTTTATAGTCAACAAGGAGGCCGCTGTCGAAATAGCCAGGCAGCTTAAGCTCAGAGATATGGGCGGGATAATCGTTATCGATTTTATAGATATGGAAAACAAGGGGCACAGAAAAACGGTGCAGAATGTTTTATCGGAGGCGCTAAAGAAAGATAAGGCGAGGATAAAGGTCCTGAGCATCTCCCCGTTCGGGCTTGTCGAGATGACGCGGCAGAGGATGCGCAGGAGTCTGGAAAGCGCGTCCTATCAGGCCTGCCCCCATTGCGGCGGCAGAGGCATGGTTAAATCCCCCCTGACAATGGCCATAGAGGTTATACGGCTTCTTGAAAAAAGACTGAAGGGGCAGAGGTATAAAAGGGTGGAGGTCAACGTAAGCCCGGAATTGAAGGAATATATACTGCAGAAGTATAAGAAGACGATCGCCGTTTTGGGAAAAAGGGCCAGGTGTAATGTAGTTATTATCGACAAGCAGCATCGTCATATAGAGGATATAAGCGTCGAGGTGAAATAACCCGCCCGGCGCATTTGGGGACGGTTCTCGCCGCCATAAGGGGGGACAGGTCTACACAAGGCATATTGCAAAGCATAGACCAGTCCCCTTCCTCCTTCGGAGGAACCTGTCCCCTGAACGCCTGTACCCTGTCTTTTCACCGACTAACCAACCCAGGGTACACTTTCCGCTTTGGGCCCCAGACACTTTCCGCTTTGGATTCCAGACACTTTCCGCTTTGGATTCCAGACACTTTCCCGATTGGGTTGGAAAACGTCTCCGCTTTGGGTTTGGGACAGCTTCCCGATTGGGTTGGTGAACCCGTTCCACCTCGTAGGCGGAGAAGGTTTCGTTTACTAACCCTTGACAATATCTTATTATTATGATATTATTACTACCCTTGAAACTACGGAGGAAATATGGAATACGCGGTTGTTGAGATAGGCGGGGCCCAATTTAAGGTGAAAAAGGGCGATGAGTTTAGGGCAAATCTGGCTTCCCTGAAGCCCGGGAAGGCGCTAAAGCTCGATAAGGTGCTTATGCGATGCGCCTCTAAAAAACTGGAATTGGGAAATCCCTATCTTCACGGGGCAAGCGTTACATGCGATGTGGCCGGCGAGGGAAGAGGCAGGAAGTTGACGGCCTATAAGTATAAACGCAGAAAAAGCTCCAAATTCAAAAAGGGACACAGGCAGAATTTTGTAGTCCTTAAGGTCAAATCAATATAAAAGGCATGGGGCGGACGGTGTAGGCCGGGTCTCAGGCGCCGCAAGCGCTTGATAGGCGCCCGGTTTCGACAGTCACCGGCAAAAGGAGATATAATGGCGCATAAAAAAGGATTAGGAAGCTCGCGCAACGGCAGAGACAGCAACGCCCAGCGTTTGGGCGTTAAGCGTTTTCACGGGCAGGTCGTAACGGCAGGCAGTATTATCGTGAGACAGCGCGGGACGCCGTTTAAACCGGGCCTCAATGTGGGGCGCGGGTCCGACGATACGCTCTTCGCGATGAAGGCGGGCGTCGTGAATTTCAGAAAAAACCGTACGATAAGTATAATACCGGCGTAGAGATAAATGTTTGTAGATGAAGCCAGGATATTCGTGAAGGCCGGCTCCGGCGGCAACGGCTGCAGGAGTTTCGAGAAGATGCGCGGCAAAAAATACGGGCGGCCTAACGGAGGCAGCGGCGGAGACGGCGGCGACGTGGTAATAGCCGCCGACAACAACAGGCAGACGCTACTTGAATTTCGTTATAACAAGCATTTTCGGGCCGGTTCAGGGGTGCAGGGCGGCTCAAACAATAAAAAGGGCGCCGACGGAAATCCCCGCCTGATAAGGGTGCCGCCGGGCACCATCGTGCGCGACGCCGCGAACGGAACGCTCCTGCGCGATTTGCGCCTTGCGGGCGAAAAGGTCATAATCGCCAGAGGCGGAGCCGGCGGCAGAGGCAACAGCGTAAGGCGTGACGCGTCCGCCGGGGTGCCGGGCGAGGAAAAAGAGCTCAAGCTGGAATTAAAGCTTGTGGCCGATGTAGGGATTATCGGCTATCCTAACGCGGGCAAGTCGACCTTTCTATCTAAAATCACCAGGGCCAAACCGCGCGTAGCCAGCTTTCCTTTTACGACAAAGAGCCCGATACTCGGCGTTGCCAGGGTCGGGGATTTTAGCTTTGTAATAGCGGATATACCCGGACTCATCGAGGGGGCGCACACCGGCCGGGGTTTAGGTGACAGATTTCTGCGCCACATAGAGCGGACAGGCATCCTGCTTCATCTTGTGGACATGGCGAGTTCCGAGGGCGGGGGGCCCGAGGCCCGTTTTATCAAGTTAAATAAGGAACTCGGGCTTTACAGCCGCGCGCTTGAGTCAAAGAAGCAGGTTGTCGCGGCGAATAAAATGGATATGCCGCAGGCCAAGGAATTCTTCGGGAGTTTTAATCCGGGAAATGCCGGCAAGGTCTATCAGATTTCGGCCTTGACGGGCGAGGGCGTAAAAAGGCTTCTCGGCGCGATAGTATCGGAATTAAAAAAGGGGAAATAGCGGTATGGCGAAAAAATCCGATCGCAAGGTTTTTGTGGTGAAGATAGGCACCTCTGTTTTGGCCGATGACAGCGGAGGCATCGACGCGAAGGTAGTCGAGTCCATCGCGGAGCAGGTGGCCCGCGCGAAAAAAAGAGGCATGGCGGCCGTGATAGTCTCATCGGGCGCGGTCCTCGTCGGCATGCAGCTTTTGCGCCTCGCGAAGAGGCCCGAATACCTGCCGGAGATACAGGCCTGCGCGGCGGTCGGCCAGGCGCGGATGGTCGGGATATACGACGAACAATTCAAGAAACTCGGCGTTATGACGGCGCAGGTCCTGCTCACGCAGGATGACGTGAACGATAGGGCGAGGTACCTGAACGCGCGAAATACGTTTCTAACCCTGCTTAAAAAAGGCGTCGTCCCCATAGTGAACGAAAACGACACCGTTTCCACCGAAGAGATAAAGTTCGGGGATAACGACAGATTGTCGGGCCTTGTGGCTAATCTGATAGAGGCCGACAGGCTTGTTATAATGTCTAACGTGGACGCCCTTTACAGATTCGACAAAAAGGACAAGACGAAAAAGGAACCCATTTACAAGGTGGATAAGATCACCGAGGAAATCGAATCTCTCGCGGATGACGAATACAGCAGGTTTGGCGTCGGCGGCATGCGCACGAAGCTGCAGGCGGCGAAGATGACGACAAACGCCGGCATAGAATGCATCCTGATAAACGGAAAAAGAGGTTCCGCGCTAATAGACGCGCTGGACGGAAAAGGGGCCGGCACGGTTTTCGCCGCGAATCAGCCGAAGATAAGGGCGAAAAAACGGTGGATCGCCTATTCATCCAGGACGATAGGCGTCGTAAAGGTGGACTCAGGCGCGAGGGAAGTCCTCGCGAAGAAAAACAGGAGCCTTTTACCTTCGGGCGTGATCGCCTGCTCGGGCAGGTTCAATATAGGCGATGCCGTAAGCGTTGTCGGGGAAGACGGCAAGGAGTTCGCCAGGGGCATCGCCAATTATTCGTCATCGGAGCTGAATAAGATAAAGGGGCGCAATACAGGCGATATAGAGAAGATACTGGGATATAAATATTACGACGAGGTGATACACAGGGACAATCTTGTCATCCTGTGAGCCGGCAAGAGGTGTATATGAGCGCCGCGAATGACATCATAAAGGCAGCCAGGGCGGCCAAAAAGGCCGCGTTTAAACTGGCCGGGATTTCGCCGAGAAAAAAGAACTCGGCTATAATAAAAATGGCCCGGGGCATAGAAAGAGGCGCGGGGCGCATCCTTAGGGAGAACGCGAAAGACCTGCGGCAGGCGAAAAAAATCGGACTTAAGTCATCCCTGATAGACAGGCTGCGGCTTGACGCGGATCGAATAAAAGATATGGCCGCCTCTCTTCGCGCCGTTGCCGGCCTTAAAGACCCCGTCGGCGAGGTAATATATACCAGAAAAAGGCCGAACGGCCTGTTGATAAGCAAGGTACGCGTACCGATAGGCGTTATAGGTATTATATACGAGTCCAGGCCTAATGTGACCAGCGACTGCGCCGGGTTGTGCCTGAAATCGGGCAACAGCGTCATATTGAAAGGCGGCAGCGAGGCGCTTTGCTCCAATAAGGCGATATTCGGCTGTCTGCGCGAGGCGCTTTCGGGCACGGCGGTCCCTCCCGCGGCCATTTCGCTTGTAGCGTCAAAAGACAGAAAGGCGGTCGCGTCGCTTTTAACTTTAGATAAATACGTGGACCTTATTATACCCAGAGGCGGAGAGGGCCTGATCAGAGAGGTGGCGTCGAAATCGCGCATACCCGTTATAAAGCATTATAAAGGCGTATGCCATATCTACATAGACGGCCAGGCGGATTTAAATATGGCGCATCATATAACGATGAACGCCAAGATCCAGCGGCCGGGCGTGTGCAACGCGGCGGAGACCCTCCTCGTCCACAAAGACGCGGCGGCAAGATTTCTGCCGGTTACCGGAGGCGCGTTAAGAGAAAACGGTGTAGAGATAAGAGGCTGTGACAGGACCAGAAAGATACTGAAGTGGGCGAGAAAGGCCAAAGACGCGGACTGGTCCGCCGAGTATCTCGACCTTATCATATCGGTAAAAATAGTGGAAGACACAGAAGAGGCGATAGACCATATAAACAGATACGGCACCGGCCACTCCGACGCGATCGTTACCGAAGATCACAAACATGCCCGGGCCTTTTTGAGGGGCGTCGATTCGGCGTGCGTTTACGTAAATTCCTCCACGAGATTTACCGACGGATTTGAATTCGGCATGGGTTCCGAAATCGGCATCAGCACGGATAAATTACATGCCCGCGGCCCTATGGGGCTCGAAGAACTTACCACCTATAAATATGTCATAATGGGAAAAGGCCAGGTCCGGAGGTAGCGCTTTGAGCAGAGACAAGCGCGTAGGTATACTGGGCGGCACATTTAACCCGCCCCATATGGGGCACATAGCCCTCGCCGGGGCGGCGATCAGGGAACTCAAGCTGGACAAGGTTGTTTTTATTCCCGCTTTCGCGCCTCCCCATAAAGAGGTAAAGGATAACGACGCGGCGGCCCGTTATGAGATGACGCGTCTTGCCTGCGAGGGCGATCCGCGTTTCGAGGTCTCTGATATAGAAATCAATAATCGCTCGGTGTCTTATTCCGTGGATACGCTTAAGGTAATGCGAAAAAAATACGGACAGGACGCGGAGCTGTTTTTTATCATCGGTTCGGATTCCGTGGAGGAGCTGGAATCCTGGAAGGATATATCGGAGGCCATGGGCCTCGCGAAATTTATAGCGGGGATCCGGCCCGGGTTTCCCGTTAAGGATTTAAAGCGCGCGGTCAGCGTTATTGAGATGCCCGCGCGGGACATATCGTCTTCCATGATACGGGATTACGTTAGGGCGGGCCGGCCGATAAACGGGCTTGTCCCCGGGCCCGTCTTTGATTTTATAACCACGCATAAATTATATAAGGCCTGAACCGCGTTCCACCTCGTAGGCGGAGAAGGTTGCAAGGCAAATTCATTGACGTAAGAGCGGTTTTGTGATAATTTAAGGCAAAGGACGATGTAACGAAAGGATGGTGTGAAAATGGCGGAAAAGGGTTATTGCGTAAAGTGCAAGTGCAAACAGGAGATGAAGGACACGAAAAAGGTCACCATGAAAAACGGAAGACAGGCGCTTAAAGGCGTCTGCCCGAAATGCGGCACAGGGATGTATAAGATATTAAAGGCCAAGTAAATACGCGTTGAGAAAAATCTCATCCAGAAACAAGATTGAGTTAATAGCGAAGGCCGCGTTGGCCAAAAAGGCCAAAGACGTAGTTTTATTGGACATGCGGAAACTGCCGTCTTTGTGCGATTATTTCATCATAGCCAGCGGCGATTCCACCACACAAATAGCGGCCATAGCGGGCAATATAGAAAAAGAGATCTCAAAACGCGGGTGCGCCCCCTTGCATATTGAGGGAAGGGGCGAGGCCCTTTGGATCCTGCTGGACTGCGGCGATGTAGTCGCCCATATTTTCCATAAGGATACAAGGGGCTTTTATAATTTGGAAAAGTTGTGGCATGACGCGCCGTTGAGGCGAATAGATGATTCTTCGTTCAGGCGAAGGCCGCGGCGCACAAGAAAGAAGCGCGGTCCCAAGAGGCGCGGGAAGAGGCGTAAAAAATAAAAATGGATTTCAGGAATTTCGAAAAAGGCCTAAAGAGACTTATCGCAGGATGCCTGAAGGAGTTTAACGGGGATTTTGACGCGGCATTAGAGATCCCCAGGGCCAAGGGGCACGGCGATTTATCAAGCAATGTCGCCCTGCAGCTTGCCGGGCGTATCGGGAAACGGCCTATGGAATACGCCGCGCTGCTCGCGGCGAGGATAAACGACGCACTTAAGGCCTCGCCTCTGAAGCGTGACATCGACAGGGCGGAGGCCAAAGAGCCGGGGTTTATAAATTTCTGGTTTTCCGAAAACCGACTCTTTGAGACCCTTGATTATATAGTGCGGCACGAAAAGGCCTACGGCTCCCTCAACATGGGAAAAAGGAAAAGGGTAAATATAGAATTTGTCAGCGCGAACCCTACCGGCCCCCTGACGATAGCCCACGGACGCCAGGCCGCCTTCGGAGATACGCTGGCCAACATATTGACGCGCGCCGATTACCGCGTAACCCGCGAATATTACCTGAACGACGAGGGCAATCAGATAGAGCTGCTGGCGAGATCCGTGAGGGCGGCCTATCTCGGCCTTATGGATATTCCATGCGAGGCGCCGAAAGACGGATATAAGGGCTCTTATATAACGGATATCGCGCGGGAGATCAAAGATAGATACGGCGCCAGATTCGCGAAACGGGAATCCTTGAGGTTTTTCGCCGATTTTGGATGCAAAAGGATAATCGAGGGCATAAAAAAGGACCTCAAGGATTTCAATGTGGACTTTGACATATGGTACAGCCAGAAGAAGCTCAGCACATCCGGCAGAATAAAAAACGGGTTGAGATTTTTACGCCGGAAGAACCTGCTTTATGAAAAGGGCGGCGCCACCTGGTTCAGGTCTTCGCAATACGGAGACGAAAAAGACCGCGTCGTGATAAAAAGTACCGGCGAATATACGTATCTCGCCCCGGACATCGCCTACCATATGCATAAATTCAAAAGGGGATTCGAGAATATTATAGATATATGGGGCCCGGATCACCATGGCTATATACCCAGAATAAAGGCCGCCGTAAAGACGTTCGCTTCGAAAAAGGCCTCCCTCAAGGTGCTTATCGTGCAGTTGAGCACTTTATATAAGGAAGGCAAGCCCGTGCGGATGTCCACGAGGGCGGGCGAATTTATAACCCTGCGCGATTTGATACAGGAGGTGGGCAGGGACGTAGCGCGCTTTTTCTTTTTGACGCGCAAAAGAGATTCTCATCTTGATTTCGACCTTGAGCTCGCGAAAAGGCACTCTATGGACAACCCCGTATATTATATCCAATACGCCCACGCCCGCATATGCAGCCTGCTTAAATATCGCAAACAAAAAAAGGGAAAGGCCGCCTCGGGGGCCGCCCCGAAGAGAAGCTGCCTTAAGTCGGAAGACGATATAGCCGTTATAAAGCTGCTTGGCCGTTTTCCGTTCGTAATCGGGCTGTGCGCGAGAAACCTGGAGGTCTTTCCTCTTATATCGTATTTAGAGGAGACGGCCGCGGCCTTTCACAGCTATTATGACAGGCACAGGATAGTGACCGACGACGCTCGGCTTACGGAGGCCAGGCTTTTTTTATGCCTGGCGATTCGCATCGTTCTTGCCGGCGGCCTGAAGCTGCTCGGCGCGGCAAGCCCCGAAAGCATGTGAATTCCCGCCATGTTTGAGTCAATCAAAATATACAGACATATGAAATTGGACACGGAAAGTTTTTTCGCGAATTTGTCGGACTGCGGCTATGAGCGCGTGGGCCGCGTCTCGGAAGAGGGCAATTTCGATTTTCGCGGGGAGACGATATCCATATTTCCCGTGACCTTCAGCGACCCCGTACGCCTGGAGCTAAAAGGGGACACGGTAGAGAAAATACGAAGTTACGACCTCCCGAGCGGCCGGCCGGTCGAAGATCATAATATCCTGATAATATTGCCCGTGAAGGGCATATATAGGAGGAAGATACGGGCGTCCTCCGCGCGACTCGCGGAGCGCTCGCCCATAGACGCGTTTGTCGACATCGCGCCCGGAGACAGGGTCGTGCACGTCGAGCATGGCATCGGTATCTACCTGGGCATCGAGAGGCACAGGATCAAGGGCGGCCTCATCGACCACATAGTGGTGGAATACGCCGGGGGCGACCGGCTGCACATACCGTTTTCGGATCTAAACCTTATACAGAAGTATATCGGTTTCGAGAAAAGGCCGAAGGTTTACAAGCTTGGCGGCCGGGCATGGAAAAGGGTAAAGGCACTGGCCCAGAAAGGCATCAATAATTTTGCTATGGACCTGCTCGAGCTTATAGCGAAGAGGGAATCGATGGAGGGGTTCAGGTTTTCGAAGGACGCGGACTGGCAGGAGACGCTGGAGAAGGATTTTCCGTACGAGGAAACCCCTGACCAGCGAAAGGCGACGCTTGAGGTAAAGAAGGACATGGAGGCCTCCGGGCCGATGGACAGGCTGATATGCGGCGATGTGGGATACGGCAAGACCGAGGTCGCCATCCGCGCGGCGTTCAAGGCGGTAATGGACGGCAAGCAGGTGGCCATACTTGTGCCGACCACGATATTGGCCGAACAGCACTGCGCCACATTCCGCGCGCGCATGAAAAGATACCCGGTAAATATAGCGATGCTAAGCCGTTTTAAGTCGAAAGGCGAGCAGGCCTCTATTGTAAAACATATAAGGGAAGGGGCGGTGGACATCGTAATAGGCACGCACAGGCTTCTTTCCCCGGACATAAGTTTTAAGGACCTGGGGCTTTTGATAATCGACGAGGAACAGAGATTCGGGGTGCGGCACAAGGAAAGGCTGAAGCGCCTGCGGCTGATAGTGGACGTGCTTACGATGACCGCGACGCCTATACCGAGGACCCTGTATATGTCGCTGATGGGGGCGAAGGACATGTCCCAGCTGGAGACCCCGCCCCAGCACAGACTGCCCATAAAGACCGTGATCTCGGGATACGACGGGCCCGCTATAAAAAAGGCCATTGAGCGCGAGATCGAGCGGAACGGCCAGGTCTATTTTGTTACGGACAAAATACGCGGCATCGAAAGACTTATCAAGGACCTGTCGAGATCGCGCGTTAACGCGCGAATCGCGGCGGCCCACGGCGCGATGCCCGCCAAGGCGCTGGAGCAGACGATGTCGAAGTTTATAAAAGGCGAGATAGACGTTTTGGTTTCTACCACGATAGTGGAGTCCGGGATAGATATTCCCAACGCCAATACCATAATCATAAATAACGCCGACAGGTTCGGCCTGGCCGATCTGTATCAGTTGAGAGGCCGGGTGGGCAGGTTTAAGAAGCAGGCCTTCGCCTATTTGCTGCTCTCCAGGAAAGGCGCCTTTACCTCAAAGGCGTCGGACAGGATCGAGGCCATACACAGGTTTACCGAATTGGGATCCGGCTTCAGGATAGCGATGAAGGACCTTGAGATACGCGGCGCCGGAAACATATTAGGCACCGAACAGCACGGGTATATCAATTCCATAGGGTTTGACCTTTACTGCAGGCTCCTGCGGGGGGCCGTGGACAGTTATAAAAAGGGCTTGAGGCACGGCGGATAGGGTGTTATAATAAGTCAAAAATTAAAGTAGGGTAAAAGGAGGACGATATGACAAAAGCGGCGTTGACTGCGATACTCGCGACAGCGGCATTGGCGTTGATGGGATGCGGAAATAAAGGCGGGGATGTCCTCGCCAGGATAAACGACAAGGTTATGACGCTTGGGGAATTCAACCAGAGGATAGAAAGGCTTCCGAAGCATTATCGCGATATCATAACCGGACAGAAGAAGAAGTTTTTGGACGAGCTTATAAAGGAAGAATTGCTGCACGAGGAGGCGCTCAAACTCGGCATAGGCAAAGACGAGGAGACGCGGGAGGTTATCGAGGAGGCGAAAAGGAAGATAATCATATCACGGCTCATAAAGAACGAGGTGGACGATAAGGTCTCTGTCTCCGATGAGGAAATAAAGAGCTATTACGACGGCCGCAGTGAGGAGTTTATGCTTCCCGAAAGATGGCGCGCCTCGCATATACTGGTGGACACGTTGGATGAAGCGGAGGAGATAAAAGAGCGGCTTAATCAGGGCGCGGCCTTTGAGGAGCTCGCCAGGGAGCGCTCGATCGACACGACGGCCAAGAGGGAGGGCGACGTAGGGTATTTTTCGAAGGGGCAGTTGGTGCGCGAATTCGAAGATACCTGTTTCGCCCTGGAGGTCGGCGAGATAAGCGATATAGTAAAGACCAAATTCGGATATCATATTATAAAGCTCACGGAGAGAAAAAGTCCGGAACTCCAGGAATTCGAGAAGGTGGAGGGGCTTATAAAGAAGGAGCTGTCCAGGGAAAAGCGCCAGGGCCTGTTGGATAAGCTTATAAAAGGGCTGGAGGATAAAGCGAAGGTGACCGTCCATGAGGAGCTTATCGATGACGAGCCGCGGGAAGAGGAATAAATATAGAATAGCGGCGGCGCTTATAATAGCGGCTGCCGTCATAGGGAGCGCCCCGGAGGGCCCCTGTTTAATAACGGACAGGATAGTCGCGGTCGTAAACGGCGAGGTCATAACCAAACGCGAACTTACCTGGGCCCTTATGCCTATATACGAGAAGTACAGCAGGGAATACACCGGCAAAAGGCTTGACGGCAAGATGGCGGAGGCCGAAGAGAAGATCATAGAGCAGATGATAGACGATAAGTTGATTCTCTCCGAAGCGAAGGCGCGCAATATAGAAGTTACCGACGAGGAAATCGAGGAGAGGCTTTCCGCCGTGAAGAACAGGTTTGATACCGAGGAGCAATTTCGCGCCGCCATGGCCGACCAGGGCATTACGTTGAGCGAGATACGGGATAAGTTTAGGGACGAGGCCATGAAATCGAAATTGGTGCGCGCCCAAATGGGGTGGAAGGTCGGTATAACGCCGAGCGAGATACGCAAGTATTACGATTCCCATATAGATGAATTCTCCGGGCCCGCCAAGGTGCGCGCGCTCAACATACTTATTAAAAAGTCCGAAAAAAGGGACAGTAACCGGGCGTTGTTTCTCATAGAGAGGATAAAAGAACTCCTTGATAAGGGCAGGGATTTCGGTGAGCTCGCCAGAGAATATTCACAGGGCCCTAACGCAAAAAAAGGCGGAGATCTGGGCATAGTCGAAAAAGGGCAGATGCTGGAGGCAATAGACGGGGCGTTGTTTCTTCTGGGGCTCGGGGAGGTATCCGGGGCCGTGGAATCGCCGCTGGGATTTCACCTGCTTAAGGTCATCGAAAAGATGCCGCCGAAGGTCGCGCGGTTCGAGCTTGTAAAATCCGAAATAGAGGACAGGATTTATAAGAAAAAAATAGATAAACAGTTGAAGAAATGGCTTAAGGAGCTTAGAAAAAATGCCTACATCTCCATCAGGTAGGCCTGTTGTCGCCCTGGCTTGCGGCGACCCCTCGGGGATAGGCCCCGAGATCATAATAAAGTCGCTGGCATCGCCTTCCATCAGGCGGTTGGCCGATTTTGTGGTGATCGGCGATTCGCGTGTCCTTCGCAGGACCGCGTCTTCGATGGGAAGCGGCAGGAGGCGCCTGCCGGCAAACGCGCGCGTCGCGGATATGGGCAATGTGCAAATGCGATCTTTTTCATTCGGAAGAGAGAAGGCCGCCTACGGTAAGGCGTCGGTGGAGTATATCGAAGAGGCGTATCGAATGGTGGCTTCCGGCGCCGCCGATTGCATGGTAACGGCGCCGATAAATAAATCATCCGCGAGGAAATCAGGATTCAAATTTCCCGGACACACGGAATTTCTCGCCGAACTCTCGGGGCGCGATAACCCGGTAATGATGCTGGTGGGAGGGCCTCTTAAGGTCAGCCTGGTTACAAGGCATATCGCCTTGAGTGAGGTGTCGGGACGGCTTACGACCGCGATGGTCGCCGGCACGATAAAGACCACCCTCGAGTCCATTAGATCGGATTTCGGTATCAGTGCCCCCAAAATCGGCGTAGCGGCATTGAATCCGCACGCGGGAGAAGGTGGTATTTTCGGCAGGGAGGAGATAGAGGTGGTCAGGCCCGCGGTTAAGAAATTCACCAACGCCGGTGCCTCGGGTCCTATTCCGGCAGACGCGCTTTTTTATGACGCCTACAGAGGAAGATTCGACGCCGTGGTATGCCTTTATCATGACCAGGGGCTGATACCGCTTAAGATGATAGCCCGCTCAACCGGCGTTAACGTGACGCTCGGGCTTGGTTTTGTAAGGACGTCGCCCGATCATGGGACGGGATTCGATATAGCAGGGAAAGACGCGGCGGACCCCCGCTCCATGGAAGAGGCGATAAAACTGGCTGTTTTTATGGCGGCGAAACACGGGAAAGATGCTTACAAAAAACGAAATTAAATCCATTGAGAAAAAATACGGCTTTTTTCCGCAGAAAAAATTGGGACAGAGCTTTCTTGTGGACGCCAACATCAAAGACAAGATCATAGCGGCCGCGTGCCTCGGAAAAGACGATACGGTGATAGAAATCGGTTCGGGGCTGGGCCAGCTGACCTTCGAGCTCGCCAAGGCCGTCAAGAGGGTGGTGGCGGTCGAATTCGATAAAAAGATTTTTTCCGCACTCGCGGAATTTACGAAGGACAACGCGCGCGTCGTCCTGGTGCGCGAGGATTTTCTGAAGCTTGACATAAGGCGGTTCGCGCCCAGGAACAAACGCCTAAAGGTGGTTTCAAACCTGCCTTATTATATAAGTTCGCCGGTCCTGCTGAAGCTTTTCGCCTACAGCGGGTACATCGATTGCGCGGTATTGACGCTTCAGAAAGAGGTCGCCGCGAGGCTTACCGCGGCGCCGGGCACCAAGGAATACGGCTCGCTTACGCTGTTTGCCGATTTCCACTCCGAGATAAAGCGGCTTTTTGACATCAGCAGGCATTCTTTTTATCCCCGTCCGCAGGTGGATTCAACAGTTATCTCTCTTTCGATGAGGCGGGAGCCCCCCGTAGCATCCGGCGACAAGAATGAATTATTCGATTTAATAAGGGCCGGTTTCTCAAAACGGCGCAAGACGCTTGTAAACGCGGTGTTGTCCCAGGGCCGCGAGGGCGTTACTAAAGAAAACCTGGGCCATTGCCTTAACGCCTGCGGCATACCTATCAATATCAGGGCGGAGGCCCTGTCTCTTTCCGACTTTTCCAGGATATCGGATCTGCTTAATAAACAGTAAAAGTTCTAGCCTGTTTCCGGCTCTCAGCCATCAACTCAATAAATCCGGGACGGTTCTCGCGCCAAGCTGGGGACGGTTCTCGTTGCAAAGCTAAACCTGTCCCCGCTCCAAAAGGGGGACAGGTCTACACAAGGCCTATTGCAAGGCATAGACCAGTCCCCTTCCTCCTGCGGAGGAACCAGTCCCCTTCGTCCTGCGGAGGAACCAGTCCCCTTTGCCTATTCAGCTTGCAGCCATCAGCTGTCAGTACAAGGCAATTGTAAGGCCTGTAACCCGCTAACCGGCTAACCTGCTAACTATTAACTTGACACTTTGAACGTCGTCTAAAGTGTCCAGCTAAGGTGGAGAAGGTTGCAAAGCCGAGGCGCCCATTAGTTGGACACTTTGAACGTCGTCTAAAGTGTCCAACTAATGGGTGGGAAGCGATTGACAATCACTATTTTATATGGTATTGTATTATAATATTATGAAAAGCGATAAGATTATAGACAAAAAGGAAGTAAAACATATATCGCGGCTCGCGAGATTGGATCTTAAGGACGAGGAAATCGATTATTTCGCCAGGCAGCTTGACGCCATCATACATTATATCGGCCAGCTGAAAAAAGTCGATACCTCCAAGGTGGAACCCACGAGTCACCCACTGCCTATCAGCAACGTATTTCGCGAGGATATAGTACGCCCGTCGTTAAAAAGGGAGGCCGTAATGAACGGCGCCCCCGATAAAGAGGAGCAGCTTTTTAAGGTCCCCAGGATTATCACAGAGGAATTTTAATATGGGCCTGAATCGCGAAACAGCCTGCCGGCTTGCCGAGATGGCGCGCGGCGGGGGCATTAATCCGGAAGATATAATCACGGATACGCTGGGAAGGATCTCCGAAGTCGACGGAAAGATCAAGGCCTTTGTCGATATCACGGAGCGTGATACCCTCCTCCGCAAGGCGGGCGAGAGGAAAAAGGGCCGTCTTTCCGGCATACCGGTAGCGGTAAAGGACAATATCTGCCAAGCCGGCCGGCCGGCCACATGCGCCTCTAAAATACTGCACGGTTTTTCGCCGCCATATAACGCTACGGTCGTGGATAAATTGGAAGGCGAAGGGGCCCTGCTTTTCGGCAGGACCAATATGGACGAATTCGCTTTCGGCTCTTCCTGTGAGACCTCCTGTTACGGCGCCACGCGCAACCCGTGGGACACCGAAAGGATACCCGGTGGCTCCAGCGGCGGTTCCGCCGCCGCCGTTGCGGCGGACGAAACGATCCTTGCCATCGGCTCCGACACCGGCGGCTCTATCAGACAGCCGGCCGCGCTCTGCGGCGTAGTGGGCCTGAAACCTACCTACGGACGCGTTTCGCGTTACGGCCTTATCGCCTTTGCCTCCAGCCTTGACCAGATCGGCCCGATAACTAAGGATGTTGCGGACTGCGCGCTCTTGCTCGGCGTCATAGCCGGCCATGACGAGCGGGATTCCACATCAGCGAACGTGCCGGTGCCGGACTACGGTAGTTTTCTCAATCTCGACATAAGCGGACTTAAGGCGGGCATACCGAAAGAATATTTCGTTAAGGGGATAGACACGGAGGTGGATAAATCCGTCCGCTCGGCCATCGAAACCTTTAAAAAACTCGGCGTTAAGACGGTGGAATTGAGCCTGCCCCACACAGAATACGCCGTCAGCGCCTATTATATCATAGCGCCGGCGGAGGCAAGCTCAAACCTCGCCCGGTTCGACGGCGTCCAGTACGGCTATAGAGACGCCGCCGCGGACAACATAGTGGATATGTTTTCCGCCACAAGATCCGGGGGATTCGGGGAGGAGGTAAAAAGGCGCCTTATGCTGGGGACATACGCGCTTTCAAGTGGGTATTACGACGCGTATTACCTCAAGGCGATGAAGGTGAGGACCAGGATAAAAGAGGATTTTGACGGCGCGTTTAAGAAATGCGATTTTATCATAACCCCCACATCCCCGAGCCCCGCTTTTAAGATAGGGGAAAAATCAGGAGATCCTTTGGCCATGTACCTGTCTGACATATACACCATTCCGGCCAATCTCGCCGGGATACCCGGGATTTCCCTGCCGTGCGGGTTTACTAGCGCGGGCCTGCCGATAGGTCTTCAGATACTCGCGGCCCCGTTCAGGGAAGACACCATAATAAAAACGGCCCACGCGTTTGAGAGGGCCGCGGATTTCCGTAAAAAGAAACCTTCATTATGAAAAGGTCCGGCCTTAAGCGGCGGGCCGGACGGAGCGCGATATGCGGGACATCGGATACGAAATCAATATAGGCCTCGAAGTCCATCTGCAGCTTTCGACGAAGTCCAAGGCCTTTTGCCCCTGCGCCACGCGTTTCGGCGCCGAGCCGAATACGCAGACCTGCCCCGTGTGCATGGGCCTGCCCGGCTCCCTGCCCGTGTTAAACAAGGCGGCCCTCGCCGGCGCGATAAAGGCGGCCCTCGCGCTAAATTGCGATATCGGAAAAAAAATGAAGTTCGACAGGAAGAATTATTATTATCCGGACCTTCCGAAAAATTTTCAGATATCGCAGTACGACACACCGCTTTCGCACGGCGGCTTTCTTGATATAATGACCACCGCGGGGGCTAAGAAAATCAGGATAAAAAGGGTGCATATGGAAGAGGACGCGGGTAAATTATTCCACAAGAAGGGATACAGCCTCATCGATTTTAACAGGGCCGGCACCCCGCTTTTGGAAATAGTCTCCGAGCCGGATATGTCCTCGCCGGAGGAGGCGCATACTTATTTGACCCGTCTGAAGGCGCTTTTAAAATACCTGGATGTCTCCGACTGCAATATGGAAGAGGGCAGCTTGAGGTGCGACGCCAATATATCGTTAAGAAAAAAGGGTTCGGCCCGTTTGGGGACAAAGGCGGAGCTCAAAAATATGAATTCCTTCAAGGGCGTGAAGAATGCCCTTGCCTACGAGGCGAAAAGGCAGTCCTCGATTTTAGACGACGGCGGCAGGATCGTCCAGGAGACGCTCTTATGGAACGCGGATAAGGCGGTTACCACTTCGATGAGGAGCAAGGAGGAGGCGCATGACTACAGATATTTTCCGGAGCCGGACCTTGTGCCGTTTCTGATAGAGGAGAAGATGGTGGCCGATATAAAAAAGACGATACCCGAACTGCCGGACGCCAGAAGAGAGCGCTTCGTCCGTGAATACGGCATTCCGGAATACGACGCCTCCGTCCTCACGCAGGAAAGAAAGACGGCCGATTTTTTTGAGAAGACGGTAAAGGCGGGCGGGCGCCCTAAAGAGGTATCTAACTGGATAATGGGCGATATAACCGCGATTTTAAAGGAAAAGAAGCTCGAGATAGACCGGACGCGCCTTTCGCCGGAAAACCTGGCCAGGATGGTGGGCATGCTGAACGACGGTGCGATAAGCGTGAAGATAGCGAAGGCCATCCTTCCCGAGATGCTTGACGGGGGAGACGCGCCGGAAGAGATAGTCGCGAAAAAATCCCTGGCGCAGATATCCGACGCCGGCGAACTGGAGGGCGTGATCGCGAAGGTCCTTGGGGAAAATAAAAAGACAGTCGAGGATTACATGGCGGGAAAGAAAAACGCCGTTATATTTCTGGTGGGACAGGCCATGAAGGCGACTCGCGGCAAGGCCAATCCCGGGATGGTCAATGAGATACTGAGGAAAAAATTAAAAGAGAAGGGCCCGGGCGCCTGAGGCGCTTGAGCCCATACGGAGGGGCAATGAGGATAAAAAAGTTTTTGATCTGGGTATTTGTCATAGCCGCGCTGCTTGCGCTGCGCGCCGGGGATTGCGCGAGCAGGCAGGCGGAGAAGGGCGAGTCGGATCTTTACGGTCAGATGCAGATATTTTCGGACGCCGTCGCATTGATCCACGCCAATTACGTGGACGAGGTTGAGCCCAAAAAGCTTATTTACGGGGCGATGGGCGGGATGTTGAGCGCGCTTGACCCCTACAGCCAGTTCATGGACCCGGACACCTACAAGGAGATGAAGGTCGAGACATCGGGCAAATTCGGGGGGCTCGGCATAGTGATATCGCTCAGGGACAATCTCTTGACGGTTATATCCCCCATTGACGGGACCCCGGCCCACGAGGCAGGCCTGAAGGCGGGGGACAAGATAGTGAAGATAGACGACGAGGCAACGAGAGGCATAACACTCATCGATGCCGTAAAAAAACTGCGCGGCGAGCCGGGCACCTCGGTCGCCCTTGTTGTTTTGCGCGAAAAGGAAAAGAAGCTGCTCAATTTTACGATAAAGCGCGATATAATAAAGATAACAAGCGTCAAGGAGGCCAGGATTATCGACGGCGAGATAGGATACATAAAACTTGTGGAGTTTCAGGAAAACACGAAAAAAGAGATGGATGACGCCCTGCGAGAGATAGAGGCCAAGGGCATGAAATCGCTCATCCTTGATTTACGAAATAACCCGGGCGGACTCCTGGACAGCGCCCTCGAAATAGCGGATAAGTTTTTGCCCGCGGGCGCCGTTATAGTAAGCACTAAAGGCAGGGGGCAGGAGCGCGCCACTGAATTCAGGTCGAGCCGAAAGGATGGTTACAGGAATTATCCGCTTCTCGTAATGGTGAACGACGGCTCGGCGAGCGCCTCGGAAATAGTGGCGGGGGCCGTTCAGGACAATAACCGCGGCCTAATACTCGGGGTGAGGACATTCGGTAAAGGGTCGGTCCAGACCGTCGTGCCGCTCGCTGACGGTTCGGCCTTAAGGATAACCACGGCTAAGTATTACACCCCCAGCGGCAGGTCTATAATCAACGACGGGATAGAGCCCGACATAGCGGTTGAGGAAAAGGAGTACGCGACTTCCGCGGAGCGCACGGCGGAGGATATATTCGTGGACCTGGAAAAGGGTGATATAGGCAAGGCGACGGAGCCGGATAAAACGCCCTATGACCACCAGCTTTCCACGGCGGTAAGCGTCATAAAGGGCATAGCTGCCTATAAAAACAAGGGGATAGATGGCCAAGATTAGTCGGCTCGCGGTTTTCGCCGCCTGCGCGCTGGTTATATGTTTGATAGCGGGACTTTTTTTGCGCGGAGCGGACCGCGGGAAGGCGCGGATACGGCCGCCCGAGGAGGACAGGGCCGCGCCGGCGCGCGAGACGCGGGAGCTCGGTGACGCGAAGATCGCAATTGTACTCGACGATTTCGGGTACAGCATGAATAATATCAAGACGCTCTTCGGGATAAGCGCGCCGCTGACACTCTCGGTACTGCCTAATCTGCCGTATTCGGCGCGTATAGCGAAAGAGGCCGATGCCCGCGGTTTCGAGATCATCCTGCATCTGCCGTTGGAGCCGCTGGAGGAGACACTGCCTCTTGAGAGGGGGACCCTTATGGTCGAGATGTCCGGCGAGGAGAGCGCCGGGCTTTTGGCGGAGGCGATAGAATGCGTGCCCGGCATAAAAGGCGTCTCTAATCATATGGGCTCCAGGGCGACGGGGGACAGGGATTTCATGAGAGGCGTTTTTGAGGAGCTTAAAAAGAGAGAGTTATATTTTTTGGATAACCTGGTTACGGATGAATCCGTTTGCGGCGATGCCGCCTCCGAGACGGGCATATGTCTCGGGAGGCGGGACGTCTTTCTGGACAATTCACCGGATGAGGAATATATCAAGAGGCAGGTTCTGGAGGCCGCTGACGTTGCCGATAAAACGGGTCGGGCGATAGCGGTCGGTCACGACAGGGCATCCACCATAAAGGTGCTGGCCGAGGCGATACCCGAACTCGAAAAAGAGGGATTTGAGTTTGTGTATCTTTCGGAGCTTGTGAGATAATATGATAACCTTAGGCATAGAGACCTCGTGCGACGAGACAGCCGTAGCGGTCGTAAAAGGCAAAAAGGTTCTTTCTAATTGCGTTTCCTCGAGTATTTCGCTGCATAAGGATTTTGGCGGAGTAATACCCGAAATAGCTTGCAGATGCCACCTCGAGTATATAAACTATGTGTTGAAAGCGGCCCTGCGCAAGGCAGGACTCGGGCTGGATGATATCGGCCTTATAGCGGTTACGACGCGGCCCGGTCTTGTAGGCGCCCTGCTTGTGGGTATATCGATGGCAAAGGGGATTAGCATAGCCGGGGATATCCCGCTTATAGGGGTCGATCATTTAGCGGCGCACCTGCACGCTGTTTTTATGGACGGGTCCCGGGTCCGCTTTCCGTATATCGGGATGGTGGTTTCCGGCGGGCACACAAGCCTTTTTCGCGTCGGCGGCGTGGACCGGTATAAGCCCTTGGGCAGGACGCTGGACGACGCGGCCGGCGAGGCCTTTGACAAGGTGGCGAAGTTATTGGGTCTCGGGTATCCCGGCGGGCCGGCCATCGAAAAAACGGCCGTTCGCGGAAAGATAGACAGGGCCCTTTTTCCCAGAAAAAGTTTCGACGAAACCCTGAACTTCAGTTTCAGCGGCATAAAGACATCGGTCCTTTATTATGCGCGGGATCGGCTCAGAAAAAAAGGGCTCCTGATGCCCGGGCATTATAAGACCGGAGACATATCGCGCCTGGCCAAGGCCTTGGGAAGAGGATGCATAACGAGCATCGCGGCGAGTTTTCAGGATTCGATTACCGACATATTGACCGAAAAGGCGATAGAGTGCTGCAGGCGGGAGGGGATCCGGCGCCTGGTCCTGGGAGGGGGAGTTATAGCCAACAGGATGCTTAGGGAAAAGATGACGCGCCGCTCATCGGAAAGCGGCATAGACCTTTTTATTCCGGACAAAAAAATGTGCGTTGATAACGCGGCGATGGTAGCGGGACTCGGAGCCGCCCTTTACAAAAAGGGCGTGAGGTCTGACCTGTCCGTTACCGCGTCTTCCTCGACCGCCTATAGTTAGAGGCGCGGCCGGAGGCGTGATTCCACGCATAAAAAATAACTTTACACTTTGAACGTCGTTCAAAGTGTAAAGTTAAGGGGGAGGTGCGAGATGAGGAGGAGGCAGGAGGAATCGAAGCAAAAGATCCTTGATGTAGACGCTACGATGCAGGGCACCCTTATTTTTCGCGATCCCGTGAACCTTCGCATAAACGGCAGTTTTGAGGGCTCACTGGATACCAAGGGCAGTCTGACCATCGGCGATAACGCCGAGGTAAAGGCGGGGATAAGGGGCGAGAATGTAGTCGTGGCGGGCCGTGTTTACGGCGATATCGTCGCCAGTAGGGAGCTTAAGATCGTGCCTCCGGCGCGTGTTACCGGCAATATCACAGCGCCGCGCCTGAGCATAGTGGAGGGCGCGGTTCTGGACGGCGAATGCCATATGACCGCGAAGGGCAAAGAGGCCGCCGGAGCGGGGAATCGACTTTTGAGCGCCGAGGAGCTCGCCGAATACCTGGAGGTAGACGCCTCCATGATACTGGACTGGGTGAATTCCGGGAAGCTTCCGGGGACCAAGGAAAAGAACGCCTGGAGGTTCGACAGGACGAAGGTCGACGAGTGGATAGCCAACGGCAAGGTAAAATAACGGCGCGGAGCCGGCGCCGTGTTATAATTAAGCGAGCGTAAAGACGAAAAGCGCGTAAAGACGGAGTCCTCTCAGTGGCGGACTGACGGCCGTTTTTGGTATTCGGCATGGCGGCCTTTCGCATAGACACGCTCGAAAGAGGGATGATGAACGAGAAGCTTTTGAATATAAAGGAAGTGGCGCGGAATCTTGATATATCCGAGGATGCCGTTAAAGGGCTTGTGGAAAAAGGAGAGCTTCCGGCCTATAGAATAGGGGGCAGCTTTCTGCGTTTCAAAGGAGACCAGATAGAGGCGTATCTCCGTAGAAAAAACGCGAGCTCCACCGGCCAAGACGCGCACGAGAGGTTTTCATCCTCGTACACATTTTTGGAGAAACTCGAGGATTTTCTATATTACAACGATTTTTATATACTTTCGCTGATATTGCTGATACTGATAGCTCTGGCGGCCTTCGGCTTTTAGAATGAGAGACGAAAAATTCATAAATAGTGTCTTGCGGGATGTGGCCGGAAAGCGGATGTCCGTCGGCAAGGCCGCCGGCCTTTTAAAGGGCCTGCCCTCGCTGGATAAGGGGTTCGCGAATATCGATTACGGCAGGCGGGCAAGATGCGCCCTCCCCGAAGCGGTGTACTGCGAAGGCAAGACGCCGGATCAGATAAGGCGGATAGCCAAAGAGATGCTGAGGCGCGAAAGGTTTTTATTGCTTACGCGCCTGCCCGAAGGCGGTTATAAAAATCTGAAAAAGAAATTTCCGTTTTTGAAATACAACAAACCGGGCCGTGTCGCCTATTACGCGGGTAAGAGGCCGCGCAGGGCGTCCGGAAAGAGCGTTCTGCTGATAACGGGCGGCACTTCGGATATTCCGACCGCGGAAGAGGCGCGCGCCACGCTCGAGGCGATGGGCGACCGCGCGAGGACATTTTACGATGTGGGCGTGGCCGGGATACACCGCCTGCTCGGAATAGCGCGGCACCTAAAGGATGCCGGGGCCGTAATAGTGGCGGCAGGCATGGAGGGGGCCCTGGCAAGTGTCGTAGGGGGGCTTGTTTCCGTGCCCGTGATAGCGGTCCCGACAAGCTGCGGATATGGCGCGAATTTTAAGGGGATTACGCCTCTTTTGACTATGATGACGAGCTGCGCGCCCGGCGTATCCGTGGTAAATATCAATAACGGTTTCGGCGCGGCCTGTGTCGCGCATCTGATAATAAGAGGATGATATGTACGTAAGGCCCGAGGCCATCGAGACAATGCTTAAAAGCACGGGGCTTCTTAAGGCGGAGCATTTAAAGGCCGCCCTGCGCGAGCAGCGCGATACAAGGGAGCGGTTGAGTTTCATAATGCTGCGCAACGGATACATATCGGATGAAAACATAGGAGAGGCCGTTGCCTCCCAAATTGGCGTAAAGCTTGAGTCCGTGGGAGACACCAAGATAGATTTAGAGGTCGCGAAAAGGGCGCCTACGGCCTTTGTCCACCACCATCGCGTCGTGCCGATAGGCGTCGAAGGCGATTCGCTTACGCTGGCCACAGACAATCCTTTCAATTTTCTCGCTTTCGGAAACTTCAAGACGTTTCTCGGGTTTAATAAGATAAAAGGCGTCCTGGCTTCATCCGAAGATATAGACAAGCTTTTAGGCAGATACTACGCCTCCAGAGAGGGGATGCCTTTCGAGAATATTATAGCCGGCATGGATAAAAGGGAGGACAAGGTTGTCCTGCGAGAGGCCGCGGAGAAAAAGATTTCCGCCGATGAGGACGCGCCCGTCGTCAAGCTGGTGAGCCTGCTGATAGCGGAGGCATTTAAGAAAAGGGCCAGCGATATTCACATAGAGCCCCTGGAGCGCGAACTGCGCGTAAGATACAGAATAGACGGCGTATTGCATGAGGCCTCCGGGCCGCCGAAGAGATTACAGGGTTCGGTGATAAGCAGGATCAAGATTATGTCCGGCATGGATATAGCGGAAAGGCGCCTGCCGCAGGACGGCAGGATAAGGATAGAGATCGAGGACAGAGAGATCGACCTGAGGGTATCCACATTGCCCGCGGTTTACGGAGAAAGCGTCGTGCTGAGGATATTGGACAAGAGCAGTTTTCTTCTGGGGCTCAAGGAGCTGGGGTTTCTCGAGGAAGAGGAGAAAAAGTTCGAGAGGCAGATAAGGATGCCCAACGGCATACTCCTTGTCACCGGACCGACAGGCAGCGGCAAGACGACGACGCTTTACGCCTGCCTGAATTTTATAAACAAACCGGACCGCAAGCTGATTACGGTTGAGGATCCGGTGGAATATCAGATAAGCGGCATAAATCAGGTGCACGTCAAGCCGCAGATAGGCCTTACCTTCGCGAGTGGGCTGAGAAGCATGCTAAGACAGGCGCCCGACGTTATAATGGTGGGAGAGATACGCGATTTCGAGACGGCCGAGATAGCCGTCCAGGCGTCTCTGACCGGCCACCTTGTCTTTTCGACCCTGCATACGAACGACGCCCCGGGCGCCATAACAAGACTTATCGATATGGGGGTAAAGCCATACCTTGTCGCCTCGGCCCTGCAGGGCGTTTTGGCCCAGCGTCTCGTGAGGGTGATATGCCATAAGTGCAAAGAGGAATACAAGCCCTCGGATTCGGAGCTCGATATTATAGGGCGAAATTCGGAAAAAATAAGAAACGCGAAATTCTGCAGGGGCAAGGGGTGCCCCGCCTGCGCGAATACGGGATATAAGGGCAGGATAGCGATATTCGAACTGCTTATAATAAACGACAAGATACGCGAACTTATTTTTGAGAAGGTCTCGACCAGCGTAATAAAGGAAAAGGCCATGGAGATGGGTATGGCCACCTTAAGAGAAGACGGAATAAAAAAGGCGATAAGCGGTATAACCACCGTCTCGGAGATCATAAGGGTTACTCAGCAGGACATAGCTTAAGCGGCCGTTGGCCGCGGCGCGAAACTTAATCACAAGACGCAAAAGGAGGACTTATAATGGAAATAGACCAACTGCTTCAGATATGCATTGAAAGGAACGCTTCCGACATCCATCTGACGGTAGGGAAGCCGCCCACATTGAGGGTCGACGGCATGCTGGATCCGCTTGACTACAATCCCCTGGCGCCCAACGACACCGAAAATCTGATAAAGGCCATCACGAGCGAACAGCATCTCCAGAAGGTCCAGAAGTTCGGCGGGGCGGATTTCGGCCTTAGCTTCGGGGATGTGGCCAGGTTCAGGGTCTCCGTCTATAAGCAAAAAGGATATTGGGGGACCTCCCTGCGTCTGATACCGTCTCATTTATTGACGTTCGAGGAGATAGGCCTGCCGCTCATAACAAGAGACCTGCTGCGCAGGCCCAGGGGGCTTATCCTCGTGACCGGGCCTACCGGAAGCGGCAAGACGACCACGCTGGCGGCGATGACGGATTATATCAATTCCAACCGCGACGCCCACATCATAACCATAGAAGACCCGATAGAATATTACCACGAGCATAAAAGGGGCATCATAACCCAGCGCGAGATAGGCGTGGACGTGTTTTCCTTCAGCGAGGCGATAGTGAAGGGCCTGCGTATGAACCCCGACGTGATACTGGTAGGGGAAATGCGGGACCTCGCGACCATAGAGGCGGCCATACTCGCGGCCGAAACCGGGCACCTTGTCCTGGCCACCCTTCACACGACAAGCGCGTCCCAGACCGTGGACAGGATCATAAATGTATTCCCGCCACAGCAGCAGGAGCAGATAAGGATACAGCTCTCAACCTCCATACTGGCCATTTTCTGTCAGCAGCTTTTGATCAAGACCAGCAAGAAGGGCAGGGCGGCGGCCTTTGAGATAATGATATCTACATCGTCTATACAAAATCTTATAAGGGAAAAGAAGACCTTCAGGATAACCTCCGACATACAGACAGGAGCGAAATACGGCATGAAGACATTCGATTCCTCGCTGGCGGAACTGTACCAGCGAAATATGATAGATTACGATACGGTTATAGAAAAGGCGTTTGAACCGGACCAGATAGCGTTAAAATTCCAGAAAAAGAAGAAGTAACGACCCGTAGACGAAAGAAGCGGGAGCTCAAAGAAAAGGCGGGACGCGAATGGATAAATCACCGCGTCGGGAAAAGAAAAAATACAGATCGCTCGGGAAGCTCCTTATGGAAAAGGGGCTGATAACCGAGAGCCAGTTAAAGCAGGCCCTGAACGAGCAGAAATATACGGGCAAGCTTCTGGGCAGGACCCTGGTGGAACTGGGCTTCGTGAAAGAGGAGGATGTCCTCAAGGCGCTGGGCCTCCAGGCGGGCTCCGAATATGTCAATCTGTCGAAGATGAAAATCCCGCCGGAGATCATAGAAAAGGTCTCCGCCTCTATCGCCAAGGTCTACAAGATCGTGCCCGTAAAGTTATCCGGTGACACGCTTACCATAGCCGTCAGCGACGCGCTCAATGTCAACATACCCGACGACCTGCGCTTTATGCTGGGATACAACATAAAGGCGGTTGTCGCCGGCGAGAGCGAGATAATGGAGGCGATCCACAAGTATTACGGCAAAAGCGGCGAATCCATAGGCGAGCTGCTTGAGGAGATAGAGAAGAATGTGCCGGTCGCGGCCGCGGAGAAGGAGGAAGAGGAGGAGGTAACCGACGTTGTAATCCTTCAGGAGCTTGCCTCCCAGCCGCCCGTCGTGAAACTTTTGAATCTGATACTTCTTCAGGCCGTGAAAGACAGGGCATCCGACATACATTTTGAGCCCTTCGAGGATAAATACGACATACGCTACAGGGTGGACGGGACGCTTTTCGATATAACAAACCCGCCGAAAAACCTGGCGCTCGCGATAAGTTCGCGCATAAAAGTAATGGCGGGCCTGGATATCGCGGAACGCAGGCTTCCCCAGGACGGCCGCATCACTATATCCGTTGAGGGTAAAAACGTCGACCTGCGCGTATCGACACTGCCCACGGTGTTCGGGGAAAGCGTTGTTATGAGGGTCCTGGACAAAGAGGTGGTAAGTTTGGAGCTGGCCCAGATAGGCATGGAACAGGAGATGATAGAACGCGTCAGGCATATCATACGTAAGCCGAACGGCATAATCCTGGTTACGGGGCCGACCGGCTGCGGGAAGACGACCACCCTTTATTCCTGCCTGAAGGAGATAAATAAAATAGAGTACAAGATCATTACCACGGAAGACCCCGTCGAGTACGACATACACGGGATTATACAGGTGCCTATAAAACCGAAGATAAACCTTAATTTCGCTAATTGCCTCAGGCATATATTGCGGCAGGACCCGGACATTATAATGGTAGGCGAGATACGGGACCCCGAGACAGCGCAGATAGCGATACAGGCGTCTTTGACCGGCCACCTTGTTTTCAGCACGCTGCACACGAACGACGCGCCGGGGGCCATTACAAGGTTGATAAATATGGGGGCGGAACCCTTCCTGATAACCTCCACGCTGGAGGCGGTCGTGGCCCAGCGGTTGGTCAGGGTGATATGCCCTGACTGCCGCGAAAAATATCAGCCGGACGCCAAACTTCTTGAGGAGTTTAATCTGTCCATGGAAGAGGCGAAGTCAATGAAGTTCTACAGAGGCCGCGGCTGCAGCCGGTGCAATAAAAGCGGGTATAAAGGCAGGACAGGGATATTCGAGTTTCTTATAATAAACGAGGCCATGAAGCCGCTTATAGTGGGCAAGGCCCAGACCGCGGCCATAAGGCAGTTGGCCAGAAAACAGGGTATGAGGACGCTCAGGGAAGAAGGCATGGAAAAAATAAAGGCGGGGGTCACTACTATCGAAGAGGTTATGCGCGAGACCCAGCATTATACTTAAACGGTCCCGAGAGAAAGGGCTGGTATGCCGGTATATTCATATAAGGCGATAGATAGATTCGGAAAGGAAATGGTCGGCGAGACAGATACGCCGAATTACGACGAGGCGATAAAAAAACTCAGGGGCCTCGGTTACTTCCCCACCCAGATAAAGCTGAAAAAGGAAAAAAAGAAAGCCGCCCGCGACGCGGACGGAGGCGCGGCTTATAAGAACACCGGACTCCAACTTGAAATACGCATTCCGTTGCTGGGGATAGGCACTATCAAGTCGGGACAGGTCACGGTTTTCACGCGTCAGCTCGCCACATTGATAGGGGCGGGGCTGCCGCTTGTCAGAAGCCTTAACATATTAAGAGACCAGACAAAACAAGGCACCTTTAAAGGCGTTATCAATAGCCTGGCCCAGCAGGTGGAGGCCGGCGGCACCTTCAGCGACTCACTCCTGAAATACCCTAATATATTCTCCAAACTTTTCGTCAATACCGTAAAGGCCGGTGAGACCGGCGGCGTGCTCGAGATAGTTCTGACGCGGCTTGCCGAGTTCAGCGAAAAGACGGAGAAGCTCCAGGCGAGGATAAAATCAGCGCTTATGTATCCGGCTTTCGTTGTATTGATAGCCATAGGGATACTTTCGTTCCTTATGATAGCCGTAATACCCAATTTTATGGAGCTCTACGAGGAGATCGGCGCGGACCTGCCGCTGATGACGGTTACGCTTTTGCGCATCACTGATTTCGTCAGATATAAATGGGTAGTGGGCATAATAGGCATAATAGGCATCGTCATAGGCATGAGGATGCTGATGAAGCTGCCTCCGGTGAAGTATTTGATCGACAGGATGAAACTGCGTATGCCCGTATTCGGCATCCTCATACAAAAGATAGCGATTGCCCGTTTTTCGAGGACACTGGGGACGCTTATCTCAAGCGGCGTCCCGATTTTGCAGGCGCTTACCATTACCAAGGATACCTCGGGCAACGAGGTCATCAGCAACGCGCTGAGCCGCGTTCACGACAGTATTCGCGAAGGCGAATCCATAGCCGGGCCCTTGTCCAAGACGCGTATATTTCCGCTTATGGTCGTCAACATGATAAACGTAGGGGAGGAGACAGGCGCGCTTGACCAGATGCTTAAAAAGATAGCCGATACGTACGAGGAGGAGGTCGACTCTACGGTGGCCGGGCTCGCCTCGCTTCTTGAGCCGATGCTCATAGTGTTTCTCGGCCTGGTAGTCGGCGCCATCGTCATAGCGATGTTTTTGCCTCTGGTGGGCCTATTGACGGCGCTAAGCGCGTAGTGTATAATTATATAGGAAGAGAAGAAAGGAAGGGTTCGCGTTATGAAAAAAAGCCATTTTACGCAAGCCTTTACGTTAGTTGAGCTTATAGTGGTTATGGTCATAATAATGATCGTGGCCGGCCTGGTGGTGAGCGTGGGCAAGGCCGCCCGCACAAGGGCCAGGGTCGCGCGCGCGCAGGCGATGATCGCCACGTTGGAAATCGCGGCAGGTATGTATGAGGCCGATGTGGGGAGCTATCCGCCGACGGACGGGGGCGCGCAGTGCCTAAATTTGCTTGACCACCTTACAGATGTAGACGAGCACGGCCCGGGTGGGACCGCTCCTTTGTCCGGCTGGCGCGGGCCTTACGCGGAGTTCAAGAGCCAGGACATATCCGGCAATAATATTATCGACCCGTGGGGGAACGCTTATCGATATGATGAGCCCGGGACCAATAATACCCAGAGCTTTGACCTCTGGTCCGTTGGCCCTGATGACGGTGCTACTGCAACAAGCGATGATATCAACAACTGGTGATTATGAGAAGAGATAAAGCCGTTACTTTAACAGAGATGCTCGTCGTCCTTGTGATAATAGGGGTACTACTGACCGTAAGCATCCCGCTTTTTTCAAGGTACGGGGAGACGACAAAACTCAAGACCGCCGCGCGCAGTGTCGTTACCGCGCTGCGGACCGCGAGGACTTACGCGATAAGCCGCAATACGACCTATCAGGTGAGGTTTGAAGTGATGGCCGACGATGGCCGGCACGCGTTTTTTATATCTACCGACGGGGATGACCCGATAGCGGGCGAGAAGAGATACATGCTCTTCTCCGGGTTAGAATTCGGTACGGATACCCAGGATACTGCGGTGGCTTTTTTCCCGGCCGGTTCCGCGGATGCGGATGCCCAGATCGAAATAGAGGATGTAAGCAGCGAAAACGCGATAATCGTAAGCGTCGAGGAGACGACCGGAAGGGTAAGGATGGAGGCGATAGTCGATGAATAACGCGCGGGCCTTTACCTTGATAGAGATAGCGATCGCGCTTTTGATTTTGGCGGTGGGGCTGGTAGGCCTGCTCGCGCTTTTTCCCGTGGGCTTTGACGCCTCTGCCCGCGCCGGAGACATAACCACAGCTACGATCCTGGCACAGGGCCTGATAGAGGACGCGAAGATAGAAGGTTTTAATATGTCTATTGTGGGTAGCGGAAAAATATACGGCGACTGGGGCAACGATTTCCCCAATTATGAATATGAGATTTACGCGTGGGACCGCAGCAGCGGCAACATATATGGAACCGGTTTTATTCCCGGGATTGTCGAGGTTGTTGTCTCCGTATACTGGCCGGCAGGCGCCGGGGGTCCTGAGCAGGGCAGCAGGGCAAACCAGCAAAAGGTAGAGATCAGGACATATGTTGCGGATTATCAAAATAGATATGAGTCAAATCTACCGGGCGGAGGACCGTAGCGTTAGTATGGTTAGCGGGTTAGCGAGTGAGCCGGTTAGCGAGTTAGCCGGTGAAAAGACAGGGTTCAGGGTACAGGGTTCAGGGTACAGGGTTCAGGGTACAGGGTTCAGGGTACAGGGTTCAGTAAGGCATTGACAAAGCCTTGAACTGACAGCTGATGACTGAAGACCGATGACTGACGACTGATGACAGGATTAAATTATGTGTATCAAAAAAAGCGGACTTACGCTTGTTGAGCTTCTGGTTGTGATGGCGGTTATGAGCATTCTCATATCCAGCCTTTACACCGTATTCAACTCCAGTATGGAGGCATGGTCAAGGTCGGATATGCGTCTTGAGGTATTCCAGAACGCGCGCGCCGTGTTGGACCAGATGTCAAGAGAGCTGGCAGGCGCTATGATCGAGGGGGCAGCCGGGTTCTACGGAGTAGACGGTCAAGGCGAAGTAGCTGACTCAATAGAGTTCGTAACGTTTTTTGACGGCGCCTTGTATCAAATAAAATACACCCTAAACAGGGGCGATAATATTCTCGTAAGAGAATACGAGAAGGACCCGGACGATTTCGCTAATCATATTTATACCACGACTGACTTTGCGGGGATGATAGAAGATGTCAGTTTTCAATACTGGGACCCTGGCGTTGAACGAAATTCATTTAATACCTGGGAAAATAAAGGTCTCGACGCGTGGTCATCGGATACCCAGCTCCAGCTTCCCAGGGCGGTAAGGATAGTTATTGATATGCGAAGCACGAAGATGGAGGAAGGCGGCGTAAACGCCTACAGGTTTGAGGACATAGTGTATTTGCCGAACAGCGAATAGAGGCGATTTTTATGAAAAGGAAAAAAGGTATAGCGCTCATAATGGCCATAGGCATACTCGCGCTCCTGGCGGCGATAGGCGCGACATTTGCCCTTAATATGCGCCTTGAATACAAGGCCGCGCTGAACTATCTTAAGGGTGTTCAAGCCAGGTATTACGCGGATGCAGGCATTCAGATTGCGATGATGAGGCTGAAGGCGCACATCTACAATAGTGCCTTTGACGACCTGGGCGAGGAGTGGGCAGACAATGGCTACTCAGAGGATTTTTATGAGAAGGCCGACTGGAATCAGTACGAATATAAGCATGAAAAAGACGAGATATGCGGACAGTTTTCAGCGGCAATAGTTGATGAGCAGAGAAAGGTAAACATCAACAATGCCAATGAGCGGTTATTGAAAAATCTGTGCGAACTTATCGGAGAGTCGCTTTCTGATGCGGATGGCACTGTTATATTTCAGAAGAGACCTGTTGCAGATGGCGGCTATACCGGCATAGAAGGTCTGAAAAGGGCTTTTATGGATGCCGGCGATGCGGAAGATACTGCCGAGGCAAAATTCGAGGACTTGGCGCCTTATGTTACAACTACCTCATACGTAGACCCAAATGCCGACAACCCGGATTCAAACGAGAATGACAATGTCGTAGCGCGTTCTCCTGTAAACGTGAATACCTGCGATGAACTCGTACTGGAGGCGATTCTTTTTAATTTAAGCGACGGTACGAATGCTGTAGACGCCACGGAAGCCGCAACCATCGCGGCAGATATAGCTGACCCCGATACAGGCGCGCGCGAAACCGTCGCCATCACAAGCTGGGGGCAGTTTGACGGCATAATCGACGGATTAGCCATAAGCAGCGAGAAAAAAGATATTATAAAAACAAACTGTAACCCAAACCGGCTGAAGGATGATTTAACGGCCACGACGACAGAGCTTTGTTTTCACGCGGGCGGGCGATATACGATAGAATCCACCGGCTCCGTTCTTGACGGAGGAAGCGTTATAGCCCAAAAAACCGTAACGGCTATTGTTAAAGTGAACGATGTCTATACCGAGACAACCCAGGCGCAATTCGAAGCCGGCACGCCTGTGCGCGTAACATGGCTTGACTCCTGCCCTGTGGATTCCGCCGATTTATTCGGAAGCTATGAAATACCCGATGATGCCGAGACCATACCCGGCTCCCTCAAGCTCGGCTTCTGGGACGATTTCGAAGATCTGGATTATTCCGGAGACGAGTGGCGCACCACAGGAGATACCCGCGTATTTATGGACGTTGACGAAGATGAAGATGTGGAATTGACGAATGAAAATCTGAACGATTGGCCGACACACTCACTTAAGGACTTAGATAATACGGAAAAATGGGAATGGGAAGATTTTTCAATGCGTGTCTTTGAATACGACACCCAATCGGTATCGGGTTTGCAGATGCGCGAGGTCGGCCAAATTAAGTTTAGAGGTTCCGCAGCTGCTTTACACGCGCATGATGGCGACCTTGCATGGGGCAATAAATGGGCCTATCTGAAACCTTTCCCCCCTTATGATCTAATATTCCTAGATGACACGGAGGCTAGAGGTGACCCTTATTACTTCGACCCGGAAACAGATAAATATGAATATGGAGCTCAGATAAGGTTTTTTAGCTCACAAGAGGCTAACGCCGATGAGAACGATGACACAGACACGTATCGCACTCTTATGTCTTATAAGAATAAAAAGACCTATAATTTGTATGTTAACGATACTTACTTATATCTAGAGGTTTGGACAGACGATAGTAATATGTCTTTTCCAAGATATATCGATTCTGGATTGGACGATTCAGACTGCATAGCCCTTTATGGAGATAAGATGCGGGCCGCGTGGGACGACATAAGGATAATTCCGCCTAACGGGAACTATACCTCAAAAGGTATAACGCTGGCGGATATGACCGATACAGGGGTCGTGTGGGCAATGATGACAGCCACTGCTACGTTCCCCGGAAGCGCAGATCCGTCTTCCGAAGAATTTTATTTTGAATACAGCTTAGGGCTTGACTGCTGGGATCGGAATACTGATTACGAAAATTCCGCCATAGTCCCGCTTAGGTCGTCTTCGCCTTCACCTTCAACAAAGGATCTTTATTACCGCGCCCATCTCAATACGCCCGCGGATGGCTCTTTCCAAAATACCCCTGTAATCGAGGATGTCACTGTTACGGGCTTTTCGAAGATAAAAACCCTCAAATACTCCGTCTCCCCATAGTTTTTGGGGACGGTTCTTGCTGCAAAGCTAAAACTAAAAAATAACTTTACACTTTTAACGACGTTAAAAGTGTAAAGTTATTTTTTTTGATAACCCGCGCACCGGCTAACCCGCTAACTATCAACCCGCTAACTACTAAACCCTGAAAAACACCTCACGCTATTGACACTTACCCAACGCGCGTGTATACTTGCTGTAAGTAAGTTTAGGTAAGTTTATTAGGAGGGATTATATGTCGCAGCTTATGAGCATTGTTGAGCTGGCCGCGTATCTCAAGCTGGAGAAACAGACAATCTATAACTGGCTTCACGAGAAGAAGATCGGAGGCATAAAAGTAGGGCACTTATGGAGATTCGACAAGGATGCCGTCGACAGGTGGCTTAAATCGCAGACCGTGAGCGCCCGGCCCTCCGACAGCAAGAGACAGGCGGCGAGAAAAAATAAAAACAACAAGGCCCGCTAAAATGGATAAGGCGGTTTTTTATAAATGAGGCCCATGATAAAACTCAGCAATAAAAGATATTTCGGCATCGATATAAGCGAAAGCGCCGTAAAGCTTATAGAGATATATAAGACGCGCGAGGGGTATCGTCTCAAAAAGGGCCGACTGATAGAACTTGGGCTCGACCCGGATTATGACGATGATAAAAAAAGAGACGCGGCGATCAAGCAGGCCATCGGACGGTTGATAGAGGACGAAAAGATCGAGTCCGGGAAAGCGGCCATTTCTATTTCCGGACAGTCGGTTTTTGTCCGCCCCCTTAAAATCCCGAAAATCGCGAAGCACAAGATAGAGCAGATAGTGCACTATGAGGCCCAGCTCCAGGTCCCGTTTCCCATAAACGACGTGATATGGGATTATGAGCTTTTCGCGGCCGCGGACAAGCCGGAGCTCGAGGCCGCCCTGGTAGCGGTAAAAAAAGACATAGTGGAAAACAAACTGAAGCTTTTTTCGGATACGGCCATCAGCGTGGATTTCGTGGAGATGGACGCCTTCGCGCTTTTTAACGCCCTTGATTTTTTAAACGCGGTAAAAAACAAGGTGATACTTGATATCGGCGCGAAGATCACCGATATCCTCATCGTGAGCGATAAGAAGATATGGAGCCGCAGTATCCTTATAGGCGGCAATGACCTGACCAAGGCCATAGCCACGGACCTTAAAATCAGCTTTAAAGAGGCCGAGGCGCTCAAAAGAAGGGAAGGTGTCGTTCTTCAGGCGGAAACGGAAGGCCCTGCGGCCGAGGAGGGAAACCGGCCCTTCTCGTACCCGACGGCCATATCGAACGCCGTATCACCGGTACTGGTCGAGCTTCTTACCAATGTATCGAAATCAATCGGATATTACAAGTCGCAATTCGGCGAGACGAGCATATTCGACGAGATACTTATTACCGGCGGCGGCTCTAAGCTCAAGAATATAAACGAATTCGTTAAAAGCAATATCGATATACCCACCAGGTCATTCAGCGTCCTCGAGGCGATAAAGACAGACCTTGATTTTGAGCCGGACGATAACTTTAAGGCGAGGATGGGGGTTGCCTCCGGCCTCGCCTTAAGGACTGTAATACCGTTATCCACAAAAAGCAATCTCCTGCCCAGGGAGATATTGCGCGCGAAGGAATTTGAGAAAAAAAGGTGGTATATTTTTGGCTCTCTGCTTATAGCGGCGCTTATGTTCATTACCCTGACCGGGTTTGTGGGCCTTTCTACAAAAAGGAAGCGCGCGGCCCTCGAGAGGGCCTCCGCCCTCGTAGAGCATTATACGCGTTTTCACAAAGATATAAGCGCCCTGCAGAGCGATATATTGGGCCTTAAGTCGCGCCTTGATTTCATGTCGGGCGTCTCGATAGAGAGGAAAAGGGCCATCGAAACGCTCTCGGAACTCGCGAGGCTTTTGCCGGAGAGCCTTTGGCTGACGGAGATAAGCCAGGATAAAGACACTCTCCTTATTAAAGGAAGGACGAAGGGCACATTTGAAAACATAAACGCGTTTAAGGACGCGCTTATAGCATCGGGATATTTCAAGTCCGTAAAGGTCGAATCCGCGAATGTGTTGAAGCTTAATGACGCCATCGAGGATATAAGGGCATTTACCATAGAGATAGAACTGCGTCCCGCGGCCGCGGCAGATGGGAGGGGCGATGCGTAAGAACGATCTGTTTTCAACGGCCGCCGTTACCTTGTTCTCCGCGGCGCTTATCGGCTCCATCGCAATGTTTTTTGTATTTTTGGCCCGCAGCTCGGAAATAAGTTCGCGAATAGAATCCGAATGCCGCAGGATAGACGATTACTCCGATAAGAACAAAGTTCCTTTTTCGGAGGAGACCGTGGAATTCCTTAAGAGGGAGCGCGAGACCCTGGAAGATATTAACACGCGTTTTAAATCGGCGTTAGAGACGCCCCTTGGCGAGGAAGTACGCCCGGAGGACTTAGACCCGCTCAAGTTTAAAGAGAAATTAGTCCAGACACAAAAAAAACTGAGGAAAGACGCTGAAGCGCGGGGGCTCAAGCTTCCCTCGTCCCTGGGTTTCGCCAAATACGAAACGGAGCTGTCCGCGCCTTCGGAGATACCGGAACTTATGAGGCGCCTTAAGATCCTGGAAGAGATTACGGACATAGTCATTTCATCGGGCGCGGGTTCTCTGGCGAAGATAAACTTCGCGGAAAACTCGTCCTTGTCCGATAAGGCGAAATCGGCGCGGGATCCGAAAAAAACGTCCCGGCGCGCGCCCCGCATAAAAACGGCCCCAGCGCCTAAGGCGGCAGAAAAAAAACTCGAGACATTTTACGAGAATATCTTTTTTTCTTTCGAGATAAAATGTACCGGCTCCAAGCTTATGGACCTGCTTTACCTGATGCGCGCGTCCCGGTATATATTTGTCGTCGAGGATTTAGACATTAAAAGCGCCAAGGACGCCCTTGACAGCGATGAGGCGGCGGAGAGGATGCTTAGCGCCGCGTTGAGCGCCAGGGCGGTCATAGTGAATTGAGTTCAAAAATGGATATCACAGGGTTTCTAAAAAAGATAAGCGAATTTATACCCAAGCGGGATATAGCGAGATTGGTGTTTAAGATATTGCTCGGGGTGTGGGCCTTTGTCTTAGTAACGGTAATCGCCCTTCAGACCTTTTCCGCCGCGCGCGATGACATCGAGAAAAGGATGACCCGAATCGCCTCCGGGACGAAATACCGCGTCTCCGACAAAGCGGTGGGCACGGAAAGATACGAGCACGCGCTCCGGCTGACAAAGCAGCCCGAGAAGCCGGAGTCCTATACCGGACATATAACGAGGGACCCCTTTTCGGAATATAGGGGTATCGCCGTAGCGGCGCCCGAGCTTCCGGAATATGATTTTGAGCTAAAGGCGGTGGCGCAAGTCCCCCTGCCCATGGCCTACAGGGGCTATATAGAATTGCCCGATAAGATCATCGGACAGGTAAACTGGCGCAACGAGACAAAGTTTGTCAATGCCGGTTCCGCGCTTAACGGATATAAGATCATCAGCATATCCAGGGAAAAGATAAGCGCGGTGGACTCAAAAGGCGTTGAGACGGAGTTTTTTCTGAACAAACCCATATTCGGTGACGAGCTGGAGGCCGTTTTATACGACAGGATATCGAAAAAGACATTCAGCGCCCAGCGTTCGGATGCGATAGGAGAGTATAAAGTAATTGACATCGGTACTAATTATGTTATATTAGACCTAAAAGGCGAAGAGATCAGGTTGGGCCGTTAAAAAACTTAAATAGCTTTCATAAATCCTACGGAGAAAAATTATGAAAATCAAAAAGGTCTGCGGCAGGCGTTTGGCGCGGGGGATAGCGGCGGTTTGCTTGGTATTTTTCGCCGGCGCGCCTTCGCTTTACGCTCTTACCGGCGCCGAACAGGCGGAAGAGCTTATGGTGACGGAGAAAGAGATCCTAAAGGAGAAGGAAGAAGCGATTATAGGGCATTTTTACGCCGAGGGAGAGCGCCTTCTGGAAGAGGGCAGCTGCGAGGCCGCCATAGACAAATTTTCCCGTATACTGGAGATAGACCCCAAAAACAAAAAGGCGAGAAGGGGCATAAAAAAGGCGAAAGATGTGCTTAAGAGACAGAAGCATGAAGGGTCCGCCGATGTGATGGCTAAGAAACTGTTGAAAGACGGCAAGCTGAAATACGCCAAGAGGGATTACGAGGGCGCCATTGAGGACTTTCAAAACGCCCTCATACTAGATTATTCCAATAAGGATGTTTTTGAATGGCTTAAAAAGGCGCGCCACCGCCAGCGGCTGAAGGAATCCCGAGACGCGGAGGATGATGTAATTAAAGAGACGGAGGCCGCCACGCAGGACAAGACGGTGCAGGAAAGGACCGCGATGCTTGAGGTGGAGAAGGCCTATATGCCTCCGGAGAAACCCAAGAGAGAGCCGGTGGACATAGAGGAGATAATCTCCGCCGAGGAGGAGGAACAGGAAAAGGCCAGGCGCGAACTTCTGGCCGGGCTGCAGAAAAAGATGGTACCCGCGGTGAGCCTTACGGACGCCGATATAAGGGATGTCATAAGGCAGCTTATGGAGGTCACCAACGTCACTATCGTAATAGACGAGGGCGCGCTCGCCAGGACTACCGGCAAAGACCCCCTGCGCCTGACATTCAGCACCGTGACCCCGATGCCCCTATTGGAAGTGCTCGACATCGCCCTGCGCGCCACGGAACTGGCATATCGCGTCGAACCCAATTATATATGGATATCCACGCCCGAAAAGCTGGAGAAAGAAAATATGGTCACAAGGACTTATCGCCTGCGCTACGGAGTCAGGCGCATAAGAAAAGTGGAGCTCAAGGAATTTGAGAGCAGTTCGGAGTCATCGGAGTAATCTATGGGATTAAAAAAGACGGGACTTCTTACCCTTGCCGCCCTGTTTGTCTTTGCAACTGGCGCGTTCGCGCAGAACGATGTCGAGTATTCGCTTTCGATAGAGGAATATCTCGACAGCGCGCTTCCGCCCCGTGAAGGCAGGATAATAAATTACAACGACCTGACAGGCATATTGACTATTACCGACACGCCCTCTAACCATCGCCTCATCAGGAAGCTTATAGAGCAATTCGACGTAGGCCCGAAACAGATATTGATAGAGGCAAAGTTCGTCGAGATATCCTTTGAGGACCTGGATGAACTTGGCATAGAGTGGTACTGGCACAAGC
>Ga0272441_10001215_pt1 | contig 55111 bp, 46 predicted proteins | sample SSMProp6N_FD_193582 | JGI IMG/M metagenome (GOLD analysis project Ga0272441, IMG submission 193582) | Marine sediment archaeal communities from Little Sippewissett salt marsh, Falmouth, MA, United States - SSM-Prop-6N | ecosystem: Environmental > Aquatic > Marine > Wetlands > Sediment ...
TGATACCGTAAGGAAAAGCTGGTTGACAAATATGAATATTTATTCCATTATTGAACCATGATTCAAATTAAGAATAAACATTCTAGACTGATTTATATGGCAAATAATTGTTCTATAAATCATTCAATTCTGTTCATTTGCAGGACAGAAGAAGTTTGGTTCGGTTTTCCGCTGACACCAAAACATTATGAAAAAACTTATCCCAAAAGTGAACTTTATTACCTACGCCTGGCGGATCATTGAGTGAAAATTAATTTAATGCATACAATTCAACATGTTACAGTATATATTTTTTGGCATTTATGTTGCGAAGGTAGAATGGCTTTTAGGAGATGGATATAATGATACGAATCAAATCCTGCTTGACAATACTTGGCATACTTGCCTGCCTTTTATTTTTCGCATGTTCCTCCGGATCAGACAGCACCACACAGATAAACGTGAAAACGGATGCAGAATCTCTCGAGTCAATTGGCCCATTCCCGGTTGGCCCGGATTTTATTGCGCATGATCCCCCATCAGTGATTATCTCCGCTCCGCTTTCAGAGGTGGTATTGCCTGAAGATACCGAAAATATTTTGGTAGAGGGCATCATCGACAAGAAACAAAATGAAATTGTTGAAGTTTATGTCAACGGACAACTCTTGGGTGAAGATGAGCTTGACCCACAAAGTGGAGAATTTCACAAATCAGTCCCGGTAGATAACAACGATGACCCCTTCTTTTCTATCAATGTCAAAACAGTTTATGATGCAGAACATCTTTTTGTTGTCAAGCAGCGAAGGGTTATACTTTTAGGCGAAGCAAATCAAATCGGAGAATTATTAACTGACGCCGTGATTCTTCACGGCAACCATGATTTCATAACAAATGTCATAGACCTTGCATTTTCCGTACTCGAGGGTGAAAATATTGCCCTCAGACTCCCTGACAGCATAAATTTCTCGCTTGAAGGCATCGATTTCTCGCTCCAGCCCCGCACCGTCATGTTCCAGGGCATAGAACTATATCAACCAGATGAGGATTCAACGGGGTATAAAATCGAAGAAATATCGGAAGCCCAAGGCGGTGGTTACCGGATTATAACCGATGTTTCATTCAATAAATCGCTATTGGAGTTCAGTAACGCAAGCAGCCCCCTTCCTGTGGGCAGAAACTTCATCAACGTTCAGGCAAAAGACATCATTCTCCTAAACGGCCTCGTTCTCACCCTCAGGATTAATACTGACAACGAACTGGATGTCATTGCAAGCATAGATGAAAATGTCGTAATCCAAACAGGGCCGAATTATGAGGCCTGGGTGGATACTCCTCTCCTCGAAACCACCAACATTATATTAGGTTTCATCTTTGATTTTATCGAGTTTATCTTTGAAGCCATATTGCAGTTCCCAATCGGGGACCTTTTTGCCCCACTCGGGTTCAATATCAATATTCTTGATCTGTTGCTCACTCAAGATGAGTTTACAGGAAACATATCCGAATTCAAATTTACGGAATTAAACATTGACGTTGATACGGAAGATTCAATTGTGATAGTTGCAGATGCGGGCTTTAATCCGGCTGTGGGACAAAAATTTACAGCATCCTATGCAACCCCTGAAAACAACAATCGGCCCGAATTTATCCCGATGGGCAACACGAACTCTGTTGTGGTGCTTTCAGATGACTATTTTAACCAGTTTATCACCCAATTTCTGTCCGCATCTTTCGGTCAAGGCGCGAGCTCATCCATTGATTTTGACCTTAATGATCTTATGAATGAGTTAGGTGCTGAGGCCTGGTCCTGGCTCAAGATGCTTAGTCAAGATCAAAACTCCTATCCCAGAATGAAAATTGATCTCACTATCAATACCGCCCCTCTTGTTGAACAGAAAAATGAAGGCGGAACAGTCATCGGGGTCCTGCACCTCCGCGATATTCGGATTAATTTTGTGGTTTTCGATGAAGTCAGCACGCCTGATCCAGGATCGGATACTAGGGAATTATTTCTGTTCAGCGGATCATTTGATAGGGATATGGAAATTATCTGGAGCAATGAAGACCTTACATTCCAGTTTAACCGTCCTCAGCCATATATTGACTATAATTACGAAATCCTTTTCAATAGACTTGATCCGCTGGTATTCCCTGAGCAAATAAGCGATTTCGAGGACCTAATCGCATCGGTTATGAATCATGGGATTGCAAAGCTAGCCCTTGTCGGCATCGCACTGGAGAACCTGAATTTTGAAACTGACGGTTTGATATCCTTTGAGGCTGATATCTCATCAGAAAAAGACCTTGATCAAATGATTCAGACAGAGCTTTCTGAAATTCTGGCAGATCCAGAGATGTGGTCTGCGAGCTTCGATTATATGGCATTTACAGATGAAGTTGCCCAAGCATTCGCTATCAATCCTGTTGATCCTGAGAATTACCCCAATGTCGCGTATGCCGGTCCCGGAACGGCAAACCCTGAAGATACAGAGGTATATTTCTACGTCTCTGAATATCAAACAGAAGGAAACGATCGCCTGAACTGGTTTGCATCTGTGTTCTTGAATGTGACAGCCCCGGAAAGTCATGTCATAACCGGAATATCGATTGATCCATCTCTTATTTATGATTTCTATATTGATTTGCTGGGTCAACCGTATTATTTCGAACCTGAATATTATGAAGAATTTGCCATCGCGTGTGTCATTCGCAGCGGCTTACCAATGGAAGACTTGGTGGAAAACAACCTTGAAAGCATCTTGGGAGATTCTTGGCCCTTGGGCAGAATCCCGAGACCGGAAATCGCCATCCCTCTTGAGATCGATTATGTTGATCAGGGTCTTTTAGAATTTCCGCTTGAACTTCCACCGTGTAAAAATGTCGGAATAGGTTTGCGGCTTAGAAAAGCACCTTCGGCACTTTTGACTTCAGAATTGTTAAAAATTGAAATAGAGTCTCTCGCTCGAAACATTACGGTCTATACCGCTGACATGAATATTGACGTCAGCCTTGAATAAAGGGGGGTTCAGCAGAGAACTGTCGCATCATCAGGACCTGTTTTGCATGCTTTACATCTTGACAAACCTGAATGCATGTTCTATATTTGAATTATGATTCCAAATAAGAATGTAGATTCTAAGAAATTAAGCAGAAAGCAACGCGAGCAAGAATTCCGCAAGCAAGCCATCCTCGAGGCCGCGCAAGAGGTCTTCCTTCGCGAGGGCTACCACAAGGCCACCATGTCCCAGATCGCCAGCAGGGCTGAATTTGGTATGGGTACTATTTATCAATTTTTCTCCAATAAGCAAAGCTTGTTCACCAAAATCATCCTGAACAGGGTAGAGGGGTTTATGCAGGGTCTCAAAGAATTCCTTGCGACTAAATTCACAGGAAAAGACCAGCTTCGATTGTTTATAGAATATAAAGTTAACCAGATCGAACTAACGCCCGAATTCCAGAAATTATTTATGGAAATATTTTATATCCAACAACCAGATATCGCTTCTAAGATTATAAATAGATTGATTGTTCTGCATTCAGAAAACATGCAGATAATCCAAGATATCTTCGGCAGAATCAACCAGGAGGATAATTATAATTTTGATCCTGAGCTTATGGCCCTGACTGTTTTGGGTGTGCTAAACCAAATAGCAAACGATTGGTATTTAGGCCTGCTGTCAAAATCGCCCGCTGAATATATTCCAGGTATCATGGATGGCATTTTTGGAGGAAAAAATAGTGAATAGAACATATGTAACTATTATGATTATCTGTTTTATTTTTTGGGCCAGCAGTATTTGGGCGCAGGAATCCATGTATCTCGAAGAGGCCATCCACATTGCCGTATACAACAACCCATCCATCAAAGCACTGAATGAAGGGGTATATGGCAAAGAAATGGACAAACGTACCAGTTTTGCTCAGATGTTACCAAAGGTAACCCTCAACTATGGTTATGCAAGGCTGAAGGAAGATCAGACCCTTGACTTAGGGCAAGATTTATATCTTCCGGTTGTAAATGAAACCAACCCGCCTTTCTACAACAACCCTGATGACACCAATATTGTCAGTGATGAAAACGGGTTGCCGATCTATGCTTATATACCCGGACAGGAAATCCCTATCGCGGACAAGGACCAGTACAAACTCTCCCTTGAGATAGTTCAGCCTCTGTTCGCCGGAGGAGCACTGAAAAACAGCTATAAGGTTGCCAAAAATGACGTGCTGAGTGCGGAATTGGACAAACAGCAGAGTATCCGTGAACTTAAGCTTAAAGTTATCGAGGCCTACTATGGGGTAACTGAAACTCGGCAATTTCAGGAAGTAGCCCAAAGCGGAGTTTTGTCGATCAAAGCGCAAAAGGATATTGCCCAGGCATTTTTTAATGAGGGCATGATTCCCAAAAATGATCTGCTCGTAGCCCAGGTAGGTTACGCCGATGGCATGCAAAAGTTGATTGCAGCGAAAAATGCCGTGAAACTGAGTGAATCAGCATTTAATCTGCTTCTTGCCCGAAATCTCTCTGTTCCTGTTATCATCGATGCTGAAATTCCCATGCCCCCTCTGACAATAAACCTTGAAGAGGCTACCGCCACAGCATTGAAACACCGACAGGAACTCAAAATATTGAAACTGCAAATGGACTCAGCCCAAAAGGGAGTAAAAATAGCCAAGTCTGTCTATCTGCCTGGCATCGCGGCGACATACACGTACGAGCGCACAGGGGATGAGCCGGATGTTGAAGATGATACCTGGACCGCAGGAGTGGGGCTTAATTGGAATATCTTTGAAGGGACCTCCCACTACTGGAATGTCGCCAAAGCGCGCTCCGTAAACAATCAGTTGTCTTATCTCATGCAAAGCCAGCAAGAAAGAATAACGCTGGAAGTAAAAAGCGCCTATCTCTCAGCCCATGAGGCCATGGAAAGAACAAACGTGGCAATCAAATCTATTGATCAGGCGCAAGAAAATCTCAGAATTGAGAAAGACCGATTTAATCTACAGGTATCCACATCCGCTGATGTCCTGGATGCACAGGCTCTGCTGGACAAGGCACAGACGAACTATATTTCCGCAAGAGCTGACTATGCAAAAGCCATCGCTACGCTTGAGGCCGCAATGGGAATATTGTAGGAGGGATACGGTTGAAAAGGATACTATACATAAATCTGATCATCATATTGCTTGCGTGCTTTGCATGTCAGGGCAAAAAAGATGATCCTGCCACTGATACTGCAAACTCAACGGTATCTCAATCAAAGGCCGAGGTCGCGGTTTCAAAGGTTAAACAGGGCCCAATATTCAAGGCCTATAACGCAGTCGGAACAGTATTGCCGGATGATTACGCCCGGATAATGCCCAAAGTCGCTGGCAGAATTAAAACGATCCATGTTGATGAAGGTGATATCGTTGAAGAGGGAAAACTTCTCATGGAAATCGATGCATTCGATTATTCCCGGGCATTAGAAAACGCAACTGCGATCATGAACCAGGCCAAAACACAGCTTGATAAAGCCCAACGATACTATGTCAACATGGAGAAACTACACCAGGGAAGTGCGGTTTCCGATCAAACCTTCAAAGACACCCAAACTGCCTATGAATTATCATTTTATGCATATAATCAGTCGGTTGTGGCGGTGAAAAAGGCCGAACAAGATCTTAAGGAATGCAGTGTTATCGCCCCTATTTCAGGTATTGTTACGAACAAGTTCGTCAACAATGGGGAATTAACCGGTCCTACTGCTCCCTCTCCGGCCTTTGTGATTATGCAAATGGATGTCGTAAAAGTCGAAGTTGAGCTCCCGGAAGAGGCTTTCGGCTATTTGAAAATAGGCAATCAAAGCATGATCACCTTGGATGCGATTCAAGATAAGAGCTTTAGGGGCAAGATTACCAAGGTCTTCCCCACTATTGATCCCGTAAGCCGTACTTTCAAGGTCACCATCAGCATTTATAACCCTGATTTACAACTCCGTTCAGGCATGACCGCCAGGACAAAGGTCATTGAGAAAGCTCGAGAACATACACTCTATACGCCCAAGTCAGCGGTAATGCAGGGTGAAACCGGATACTTTGTATATAAAATTGCAGGCAGCACAGTGCAAAAAGCTCCTGTTGACGTGGGGATCGAAGGCGATAATATCTTTGAAATCACCGCGGGTCTGTCATTAGGTGATTTGGTTGTAACCAAGGGCCTCACAGGCCTGAAAGATGGTATGGAAGTCACGGTTAACCTGGCAGAAACTGAAGAATCCTCAAGATTGCAAAACATCCCTCAAAAGGACGAAATTCAAAGCGAACAAAAAAACCATTACATCGATATGCAACCACACTTGTCGGCATATTCTCTTGCAATATGTTCCATAGAGGCATAAAACGTGACACTCCCTGAGTTTTCAGTCAAAAGACGCATCACGATCACCATGTTTATCCTAATCATCACTTTGTTCGGAGTGATCTCATTTTCCAATCTGGGGCTTGATCTGCTCCCAGAGCTTGAATTCCCCTTTGTTTCAGTCGTAACCACCTATGAGGGAGTCGGATCAGAAGAGGTGGAAACGCTGATCACAAAATATATCGAACAGGCCGTCAGCACTGTCGAAGGAATCAAAGAAGTAACATCATTATCAAGCGAGGGAATATCCAGTGTGTATATTGAGTTTGAATGGGGAACCAACCTGGATTTCGCCGCCCAGGATGTACGTGAAAAATTAACTTGGATCACTGATTTCATGCCAACTGATGCCGATACCCCGATGGTGCTGAAATTTAATGCATCTGACATGCCTATCCTGGAGTACGGCGTCACCGGCATGGATAATACCCTGCGTCTCAGGGATTATCTGGATGATACTGTCCGTCCTCGGTTGGAGCGACTGGAAGGAATTGCCTCGGTATATATCTGGGGTGGTAAAGAGCGTGAAATTCAAGTTCAGCTTGACCCGAACAAGCTCAAGGCCACAGGGATCTCTCTTCAACAGGTTACTCAAGCAATTCAGGCCGGCAACCTCACTCTTTCAGGCGGCCATGTGGAAACCCTTCAGAGAGAATATCTGATCAGAACAACCGGCTACTTTAGCAGCCTGGATGAAATCAGGAATACAATCGTTTCGGTCACAGATGAAGGCAAACCCGTTCACTTGAGGGATCTGGCCGTTATCAAGGACAATTTTGTAGAATTGCGGGGATATGAACGCACAAACCGTGAGCCAACCGTTATCCTGGCCATCATGAAGCAATCCGGCTATAACACGTTGCAGGCAGTTAACCTCGTCAAAGCTGAACTGGAATCCATGCAAAAGGACTTTCCCGAAAGTATAGAGCTCAAGCTGGTCTTTGATCAGGGCGAATTCATCCAGAAATCCATTTCATCGACCGGATACAATGCACTGCTGGGCGGTGTCATCGCGGTTTTCGTTGTTTATATATTTCTGCGCGCGTTTCGTCCGACCTTAACCATTGCACTGGCTATCCCCCTTTCAGTCATCACCACATTTATCGGCATGAATGCATTGGGTTATACTTTTAATATTATGACCCTGGGAGGAATCGCCCTTGGTGTCGGCCTTTTAGTTGACAATGCAGTCGTAGTCATCGAAAACACCTTCAGACATCTGGAAAGCGGCAGTCCCAGAGATACTTCCGCCATCCTTGGCGCCACCGAAGTTGGTCTGGCCATCACTGCCAGCACACTGACCACCATGGCAGTATTCTTACCTTTAAGTCTATCGCAGAGTATAGCCGGCAAACTTGCAAGGCCGCTTTCTTTTACAGTCTGCATTGCTCTTTTAGCCTCTTTATTTGTGGCCGTCACAATCATTCCCGCCATTGCGGCAACTATTTTCAAGAAAGAAAAAACAGTCGCGGCTGCTTTCAAAGGCAAAGGCTGGACATTATTCATCCGCAAAAGATATGCCAAAATTCTTGCCAAGTCATTGAATCACAAGGGAAAAGTATTGCTTGCGGCCTTTTTAAGCCTTGTCGCAGCTATTGCTATTGCTCCTGTTCTGGGTACTGAGTTCATGCCTCGTCAGGATGTTCCTATGGCACTGCTCGACATCACCCTTCCGGTAGGCACTGTCCTTGAGGAAACCGACCACCTCACCCAGCAGATCGAAAATCTCTTTCTGGAACGTGAGGAAGTCATCACGTGCGTCAGCATGGTGGGCATCACCAGCGGAGCCAAGTATCAGACAGCGCAGGGCGAAGGTGTGGCAGGTGTCAATTCGGCCCGAGTGTTTGTACGCTTTGTGGATATAAAAGATCGCGACAAGAGCGCAGATACGATTATAAATGAAATCAGGGAGCGCTTCCCGAATCTTGAAGGTGTTGATTACCGGTTTCAAGATATTTCGGGAGGGTTCTTCGGCAGTTCCGGATCACCCATCGAAATTAACTTCTACGGTGCGAACCTCGACACACTGAACACGCTCAGCTCAGAGCTGATAGAACGCCTGAAAAACGTTGAAGGGCTCAAGGACCTGGAATCATCTCTAAAAAAGAGCAAACCTGAAATCCACATTAAAGTCGACCGGGAAAAAGCTTCCAAGCTGGGCTTGAGTGTATATCAGATTGCTGCAAATGTTGAGACCGCCATGCTGGGCAAGGTGATCAGCAGATACCACGAGGCTGGCGAAGAGAGCGACATCAGGATTCGTTTCCAGGAACCCTATCGTGAAAACATTGAAGGACTCTTGAATATCACCATACAGAACCCGCTTGGGAATACCATCAACCTTTCACAGGTTGCCTCTCTGAATAAAGATTATGGCCCCATTACCATAAACCGTAAAAATCAGGAACGGGTAGTCACTGTCAGCGGTACCAACTTCGATAGGGATCTGGGAAGTATTGCCCGCGATGTCCAAGACATCCTGAAAGAAATAACTATACCGGAAGGATATTTCTATGAGATCGGGGGGTCTTACGAGGATCTGCAGACCTCATTTGTCGAACTGTCCAAGGCCTTTCTTATAGCAGTCATACTGATCTACATGATCATGGCCGCCCAGTTCGAATCTCTCGCACAACCGCTTATCGTTATGTTTACATTGCCATTGGCCTTCATCGGGGTAGTGTTGGGTCTGCTCATTACCGGCAAGAGTCTCTCCGTGCCATCATTCATGGGGCTGGTAATTCTTATGGGGATCGTGGTTAACAACGGTATCGTGATGATCGATTACATCAACCATCTCAGAGCGCGAGGCATGCAGAAGCTTGAAGCAATTATCGAGGGCGCCAGCATACGTCTCAGACCAATCCTGATCACTTCGGTAACTACCATCTGCGGTATGTTTCCCATGGCCTTTTCCACTGGTGAGGGTTCTGAAATGCGCTCTCCCATGGCGGTAGCGGTTGCCTTCGGGCTGCTTTTTGCAATGGTGTTGACTCTCTTTGTTGTTCCGTCAGCTTATTCCATTGTAGATTCAATATCTGCCAGACTGCTCAAAAAAACAAATACTCTCGTTAATGGCACTGATCAGTGATATATTGCTAGATACTAGTGAGTGTGTTAACCATGCTACATGATACCTGACAAACTCCTGAAACATGAAATTAATCGTGTGCTTGATACCGCTCAAGAAAAAAGAGCGTGGACAATTATCGAATCTCCTTACTCGCAACAGATTCTCGACCATATCTCAACCCAGGACAGCTACCTGATCATCAAATCCGCCTGGGGTACAGACAGCCAGATCCTCTTACAATACATCCAGCCTGAAAAAATATGTTCCTTTATCGATCTGGATTGCTGGGAAAATGACACTCTTTCGATCCAAAAACTTATCGCGTGGCTGTGGGAACTCTTAAATACATCACCGGAAACACTCGCAAAAACTTTGGATAAAATTGATATTGAACTCATTGTGCTGCTGTTACAGTCGTACCTTGAAGTTGTCCAACTCTCACCAACCGATGAGAATATCCCCGACCTGATAAATGCAGGCTTTGAAACACTCGATGATATCTACTACATTCGTTTTTTTCGTGAGTGCGAAGAAAACGATCTTCTCAAGTCTTTGATGAATATCATACTTGATCAGTATCCAGGCATGTACTTTCTTATTATGGATTCAATTCAATTCGAGTTCTCTTCCAACATGCTGGAGCAGGCTTATCAAAACCATACACTCCGCCTGATTGAACTGGGATTCCCAGAGCGTGAAGAGGCAATGCTCATCTACAAGAGAGCCTCGATAAAAAATCTGATCCATCAAGGTATCCAGAAACAGAAAATACCCCATCTAGAACAGGATGAATATACCCTGCCGGCCCTCTACCATGAGCACCTTTCACACAGCAAGGAAATAGTCTTTCAGGCCCTTGATAAAACCGATTTCGATACACAACAGAGGTTTCTTTTTGAAATGGTTTACTTGACAAACAAAATCATTGTGGCCGATTACCGGCCCATCAATGAAGTTGAGGAAATTCAACAGGGACTTTCCAAAGCCAAGGCCATTACATCTCTCGGTCTTGAAATCGCTGAACAGGAAACGAATCTGCCGCTCTGGCGCATCATTAAGGAAATAAATGCCGAAACTCTATTTTCACTTGGGTATAATGCAATAATCCAGAAGCAAAAGCGCTTAAAGAAAATCCTAAAAACAATTGATCTCTCTCTGATCCCGTCTGCATATAGAGATTTTGTAGAAGGCCTTCTCAGCAAGCGACCTCGCTATCTGGGTCATGAATATTCATCCCTTGCACAAATCAATACCACAGACTGTATGTTGGACCGACTTGAATCAATGATTTCAATTATTGAAACCCTGGATTGGCGCAAAGAACTCAGCAGTGTTTCAGCAACCAATCTCAAGTCAGACCAAGAAATAGACTTGGAAAACATAATCATCACTACTCTGGCACTAAACATCCTCGAAGGTAAAACAAACTTCAGACCCCTAGGCATTGAAGAAACTCTCTCTTTTCTGAAACTTACCACTAAGATTGGGGCAGACGGGCAAAGGCGATGCGTTCCAGGCTTGGTCGGGGATGCAATCATTCTGCTTGAAACTCTCGCTTATGCGATCACACCGGAGGTCGTATCCGATACAGCCAAGAACCTGATCGCTCGTCTTGAAGATGAAATTGCCGGTCTACAGGATATCCAGGATCTTGATCCTCGCTTTATTTCCTGTCTTGTAATCGAACTGCCGCTCTGACGATTAATAATTTATGATTTTAATTCAGGTGTATTTATTTAAGGAATGCTACTATCGAGAACACTCATTCGGTTCATTTAAGCGAGTAAAACCATTAATGTTGAAACTAGGCAGATTGATGTTCTCCCTTTTTACAGCAATTTGCTGTTAGATTCTATAATCAGAAGTCTATCTCTGACTTGAAAGACGGTAATAAATTATTTGAAAGTTAGGCTGGACATGAAACGGGCCAAAGGCTTATTCCTCAGGCCCGTCTCTACCTATCTTGAATTATTCAGCAGCAGATTCAGCTTCGGCTTTCAGCTCTCTATCGGCCAGCCAGCGCCCCTTATGTTCCTCGCAGTAGGCCTTGGTTGCCCAACCGGTAAACATGATCTGAACCGTGCCCGGATTAGCAAAGGTGCCCAGATAAATATGAGCGATGGTAAATGATGCTACTGCAAATACGCTCATCACGTGCAGCATGTAAGCCCAGCGTGCAAGTGCGACCGGAAAGATCAACGGATTCCACATGACCAGCCCGCTCAATACAATAATAATGCCGAAGACTACCACAAACCAGAAGAAAATCTTCTGCCCACAATTATACATCCCGGCTGGCGGCAGATCCTTAGCCTCCCAAAGATAGCCTCCGGCCTGCAAGATCCATTTGCCGTCATCCGCAACGAATCTGCACTCATTCCACCACATGATCATGGCGGCTATCAGAGAGACTGCAAACACCACTCCTGAAAAAATATGCATCCATTTAGTGGCATAGTATCCACCTAAAAGAGTCGGAATAATTTCCCATTGATGAAACATGAGGCCAATACCGGTTAACAGGGCAAATAAACAGCTTCCGGCCAGCAACCAGTGGGTAATCCGTTCGGTTGCATCCGTAACTCTGACCATTCCTTCTTGCTTAGCCATCTGCCTCACCCCCTTCCTCTTTTTCTGAAACTCTATGCGGCCCCTTGATCATGTAATGCAAGGCCGCCAGACCTGCCACACCGCCTATACCAAGCAAGGTAAAGGGTTTGAACAGATTTTTCCACCATAGCATGGTGGTCGGCATTTTGGGGTTTGGATTCACATGCTGAAGCTGAGCAGGCTGTATTTCAGTCGGCATGATATAGAGAACATGGGTCTCATATTTCGGATTGGACGGGTAGACCGCTCCGCCAACTGCATCAGCTCTTTTGTGGGCTTGTTCGATCATTTGCTCTTTCAGGCCGAACTTAAGACAACCGGTTGGACAGGCAGCTACACAGGCTGGTACCTTGCCGTCAGTTATCCTGTCATAGCACAGGGTGCACTTTGCTATTTTCTCTTCCTTTTTCGAATAGCGCGGGATATCAAATGGACAGGCAACCACACAGGCCTTGCATCCGATGCAATACTTTGGATTATGCACTACTGCACCGGTCTCTGTCTTAACCAGGGCCCCGGGTGAAGGGCAGGCCTTAACACATGCCGGCCAGTCACAGTGCATGCACGCATCGTGGCGCATGATCCATTGCATGCCCGAGCCGTTTTCAATCTCATCATATCTGATCAGAGTCCATGTGTCATATGAAAGGTCCAGGGGATTCTGCAGGGAACCGGAAAATCCCGTCTTCTCTGCAGGCAATTCATTCCACTGTTTGCAGGCAACCTGACAGGCTCTGCATCCGGTACATTTTGTCAGATCAATAAGTTTAATATATTCAGCCATGATTTACACCTCCTCCCTGTTAAAATCTACCAGGAATGCCTTGTACTCAGGGATCATGGTGTTTGCATCTCCGATAAGCGGGGTTAAGTCATTGGCAATGCTTCCGGTCACGCGACCCTTATATCCGAAGTGCCACAGCATTCCGATCTGATGGAGTTTTTTCCCATCGACCTCAAACGGTCTGAATCTTTTGGTCACCATGGCATACGCAATGATACCTTCCAGGTTTCTGATGGAGGTAATCCTGACTTTGTCTCCGTTCCTGACGCCTTTCTCCTTGGCCAACTCTTCGCTCAGCTCTATGAACATATCCGGCACGAGTTCGCCAAGCCATGGCAGCCATCTAGTCATCTGCCCGGACTGCCAGTGTTCGGTTACCCGGTAGGTGGTGCAGACAATGGGAAATTTGTCTTTATCGGGGCTGCCGAATACACAGGCTGCGGCACCTTCGACCAGCATCGGATCGCATACCTGGCCCTGGACAGCCTTATCCCAGCGGAAGATAACCGGAGATTCCTGCTGCTTGGAAAGAAGGTTTCTGACCTGTGATTCCAGTGGTTCATAGTGCTCGGGGAACGGCCCGTCCGCCATGCCCGGGGCGAAGAGCCTTGCATGACCATGCGGCAGCATGATAAACGCATATTTGCTGCCCGGGGCCCAACCGCCGTCAGGAACATCACCCAGCCACTTCTTGGAAAGAGCGTCCCACCAGATAACAGGTTTATCTTTGGCCCAGGGGTTTCCCTGCATATCAACGCTTGCCCGGTTATAGATAATCCTTCTGTTTACCGGCCAGCACCACGACCAATTATGGTAGAACCCCTGCCCGCTGGGGTCGGAGGTTCCACGGCGCATCATTTTATTCTCGCTGTCCGATACCGAGTTGCAGTAGAGCCAGTTACCGCTACAGGTGGATCCGTCGTCCTTAAGGAATGCAAAGCTTGGCACCATCTGGCCGGCCTTATATAGCTTGCCTTTGACCAAAGTATCTTTCAGGAAGAAGCCGTTGATCTCTTTGGCAACCTGACGAGGATCGGGATGGTTGACGTGCCCGTCCATGCCCATCTTTGCATAATCCCAATTCAGATCGAGGATCGGTGCCGGGAATGCACCGCCTTCTTTCTTATAGAGTCCTTTGAGCTTGTAGACGAGTTCGGTTATGATATAGAGATCGTCCCGGGCATCTCCGGGAGGATCAGTGGCCTTCCAGCGCCACTGTGCCCAGCGCCCTGAGTTGGATATGGAACCCTCTTTTTCCATGGATGCCGCCGCCGGGAGTAAAAATACCTCGGTATTAATTGCTGATGGATCGACCCCGGCTTCCTTCTGCCAGAAACTGGCAGTCTCGGTCTCCCACAGATCAACCGCAACAAGCCAATCAAGCTTGGCAAGTGCTCGTCTGACAAGGCGGGAACTCGGACATGCCACGGCCGGATTCTGTCCCCAGCAGAACAGCCCCTTTATATTCCCCCATGCCATCTGCTCGATAATGGGAATTGTGGAATAGTTCTTGCCATTATCGATCTTGCCGAGATAGCTGTATCCGGTCTCCAGGTCTGCGTCCCTCCAGAAAGCCTTGAGCAGGCTGGCGGAATATTTCGGATAATTCCCCCACCAGTTGCCACTCATGGGATCATTACTGACCGGAGTACTTTCTTTAACATACTGTTCATATGTCTGCTGAGATGCCATCGGTGTTTTGAGATAGCCGGGTAGGATATGGAACAGTGCCGCGTGGTCAGTGGAACCCTGCACGTTACTCTCTCCACGCAGGGCATTGATTCCGCCGCCGGCAACACCGATGTTGCCCAGGAGAAGTTGCAAGACAGCATACGATCTCACGTTCTGGGATCCATAGGTATGCTGTGTAGCACCCATCGCATACATAATAGTAGCTGATTTTTCGGGCTTATGGGTAGATGTGTATAAATCGTATACCTCATCATAAGCCTTGGGGTCTCCACCGGTTATTTCGCAGACTGTCTTTATGTCATAGCGCGAATAGTGTTTCTTCATGAGTTGATAAACACAATTGGGATCTTTAAGTGTCGGGTCTTTCTTGGGATTGCCGTCGGCATCCATCTGATACTTCCAGGTTGTTTTATTGTATTTACTATCGGTAAGGCCCGAGAAAACACCATCGAGATCTGTCGGTCCTCTGAATTCCGGATCCACCAGAAAAGCGGCATTGGTATAATTAACCACATAGTCCTTCTGTATCCTGCCGTTTGTAAGGGCATAATTGATCATACCCCCGATAAAGGCAATATCAGAACCAGATCTCAGACGGACATAGTTGTCTGCGGTTGCAGATGTTCTGGTAAACCTGGGGTCAACATTGATGAGCTTGGCTCCTCTCTTTTCTCTGGCTTCATTGACCCACTTGAAAGAGATCGGATGATTCTCGGCGGCATTGGATCCGATGATCATGATGACATCGGCATGTGCGATGTCGATCCAGTGATTTGTCATTGCCCCTCGACCGAATGAATTCGCCAGACCGGCGACAGTGGAGCTGTGTCAAATCCGCGCCTGGTGCTCTAAATACACCAGGCCGAGAGCCCGTTTAAATTTTACCAGCGAGTAAACCTCTTCATTGTCGAGGCTGGCACCTCCCAGAGAGGCAATATTCTCGACTCTGTTTACAATCTGGCCTTTAGCGTTTCTCTTTTGAAAACCCTTGTCCCTGGCATCTTTGATTTTTCTAACTATCCGATCCAAAGCCCAATCCCACGATTTTTCCTCCCAGTGGTCTGAGCCCGGAGCCCGGTAAAGCACAGCGTTAAGGCGTTTATCGTTGTTTGGTATCTGGAATAATGCACTGCCTTTGGAACACAAAGAACCACGGTTTACCGGATGATTGGGATCACCCTCGGTATTAATTACTTTGCCGTTTCTGACATGAGCGATGATACCGCAGCCCACGGCACAATACGGGCAGATTGTCGGGACCTCGCTTGCATAACGGATTTTACGTGGCTGAGCCAAGGCCGGAGTCACACCAACGCCGACACCGATACCCGCAGCAGCTAGAGTCCCGCCGGTAAGCTTGATAAAACTCCTCCTGCTAATGTCCATAGCACCCTCTCCTGGAAAGTATTTTACTACAGCCAATATTCATACAATATTACGAGATAAAGTTACAATAGAAAAATGGCCGTTCATTCATTTTACAACTATGTATTATTTAGCATATTACACATACGTTGATTGTTTTGTGTGTTTTTTTAACGGGAAACCTTGACTTGCATGCAAACATAACATATGTTGCCCGACATGGATTGGGATGCAATTATTCAGGCTTATCCTCACGATGCCGATCAAATCATGCAGGCAAAAGAATTGGTTAAACATGTTGATTCAGTACTTGTTCTTCTCGAGATCCCCGACCTTGGAAATTGCCGCGAACCAACCGGCGCCAAGCAGTTGATTCCGATCCAGCCATTGTCAGAGGCATGTAAAACTGCCTGGAAAAATTTTTTCGGAAATGAACCCCCTTGGGACATCCAAGCCTCTCTTGCAAAATTCTTTGCTGAAGATGCCCAGCCAGACGATATCCCGGAAGAACAGCGCGATGCTGCGGGAATCATTATCCGTGCAGCAATAACAGGATATCTTAAACGTCTATTGGAACGCAACAGAACCCTCTTGCCGGAAAACTGGAATGAGGGCAAATGTGCATTCTGCTCCACCTATCCCCGCATTGCCTTTGATTCAGAAACCTCCAGAACCATGTTCTGCCCCCTATGCGGATATTCCTGGAAATTCCCACGAATAAAATGCCCGTTCTGCAATAACACGGATTTTCATACCCTCGGATACTTCGAGACCGATGGCATTGCTCATGTGCGGGTCTATTTCTGTCGTGAGTGCTCGTGCTATATTAAGTCTGTCGATACACACGAATATAGAGCCTTTGACGCCGAAACAGAAAACGTACTCAGCCTTGAGATGGATCTGCTCGCCAAACAAGAAGGGTTCAAGGAAATCGCTTAGGTATTGATATTATTCTTTCTTCTCGGGCTTTCTTACCATATATGCTACCCAGATGCTGATCTCATAGAGCGCAAGCAGTGGAACAGCCAGCAAGACCTGTGAGATTACATCCGGGGGTGTAAGGACAGCAGCCATAACAACCACGATTATCATGGCATATTTTCTCTGCTTACGTAACATCTGGTGATTGACGATTCCAAGCTTGGCTAAAAAAAAGATAAACACCGGTAGTTCAAAGGTAATCCCGAACGCCAACAGCAATCGGATTGAAAGACTAAGATATTCCCTAAGCGTAGGCAGGGCGTATATATCGTCCGTTGAAAATCCCAAAAAAAACTTGAACCCAAAGGGAAATACTACGTAGAAGGCAAAGGCCACACCAATCCCGAAAAATATGGTTGCCACGATCACAAAGGGCACAACATATTTACGTTCCATCTCATACAAACCCGGCATGATAAACTTCCAGATCTGATAGAGAATGACCGGCGTGGACAGTACCAGACCGGCAAAAAACGAAACCTTCAGGTAAGTTAGAAACGCCTCGGGCAACGAAGTATAGATCAAGTGACTGTTCTCCGGCATGATTTTTACCAGCGGAGCAACAAGGAAATTGAAGATCTGTTTGGAAAAGGCGTACGATGAAAGAAAACCCACACCGACAGCACCCAGACATTTAATAAGTCGCCAGCGAAATTCCTCAAGATGTTCGGTTATGGGCAGTTTTTCCTCTTCCAATATATCAGGCCTCTATTTCATCAGGATTATACTGGCTGAGGTCTTTTGTTTCCTGTTCCTCTTCAGAATTATCCGTCTTATCCTCATCGGAGGGCTCCTCTACAGGAGTACTCGTTTCAGGAATAGAGTGTTCATCCTCATTATCTTTTCTTTTGTACGAATTATCTGCCGAGACATCAAAGCCTTGCTTTAAATCCTGGGTTGCTCGTTGAAACTCGCCCATAGCTCGGCCCAGGGCCTTAGCGATATCGGGCAGTCTTTTCGGCCCTAAAACAACAAGGGCAACGATCAAGATTATAAAAAGTTCCTGTCCTCCAATACCGAACATATGTGACTTATAGATTGTTTTGTTGAGAGTGTCAATTACAAGCCCGATGGAGGACAAATTACAGAAAATACTGTATAGTGTTTGACTAAAATATACAGGTTACATAATCTATAATATTATGGAGAGAAAAAGCATTGCTCAACCCGTCATAATCAAGGGGACCGGTCTGCATAGGGGAAATCTGATCAATCTCACCATCAGGCCCCATGACAAGGGAATTATCTTTGTTAGACAAGGCATAAAAATTCCTGCTTCGCCGGATAACATAGTCGATACACGACTTAATACAACCTTGGGTTTAGGAGGGGTATCCATATCAACGATCGAACACCTGATGTCGGCCCTGTTCGGGCTGGGCATTACCGATTGCAAAGTGGAAGTATCCGGTGATGAAATCCCGGCTATGGACGGCTCAGCATTGCCCTTCGTTGAGCATCTTGAACAGGCCGGTATTATTAGCCTGGAAAGTGAGCTAAGCTCAATCGTTATACAATCCAGCCTGAATGTTATGCGGGGGGATTCATGGATAAAAGCATCTCCTGGTAAATTTCGCGTCAGCTATGAAATAGACTTCCCGGGGGCTGCCATTGGCCGACAATGCATGGAATATACCGGAAACAGATATGTTCATGATATTGCACCGGCCCGGACATTCGGCAGGCTTGCTGATGTAGAAAAGATGCGTGCTCAGGGCCTTGCCATGGGAGGCGGACTTCACAATGCAGTGGTAGTCGACAATGAGAAGGTTCTCAATCCTGGAGGGCTGCGTTTTGCAGATGAATTTGTACGGCACAAGGTGCTCGACATCCTGGGAGATCTGTGGACGCTGGGAGCTCCGCTGGAAGCGGAAATACGGGCGTATAAGGCCAATCACGAATTGCATATAGAACTGGCAAAAATTATTCAATCAGAGTATCTTGGGAGCAATCAAACGCAAAAATGATGATTGAGAATAGCCACGATCCACAAAAAAAACGCGCACTCAACCTTTTCGCTATAATCAGAGATAAGCTGATGTCCAGGCGCAACAGAGAAATGTTCATCATTCTCATTATCATCGGTTTCATTATCCTGCTGAGTATCGCCGAAACAAATTTAAGCAGTTCCAAGACACTGCCATCCAGTAACATTCTGGTCTTTGCGCTGATCAATCTTAATGTCGTACTTCTGATTCTGGTAATATTCCTTGTCACGAGGAATATAGCCAAGCTCCTGCTTGAGAGAAAACGGGGCGTCCTGGGCGCAAAGCTGCGGACAAAACTTGTTGCTGCTTTTGTGACGCTGACCATAATTCCCACCATGGTTCTGTTTATTACCAGTATCATTTTTTTAAACCGCAGTATGGAGAGCTGGCTTTCAACAGAGGTCGAAACCGCTATCGAAGAATCCATGAATGTAGCCAATATCTATTATAAAGAGGCCTCGGCCGACGCCATTCATTATGCCAAATCCATATCAGAAGAAATAACCAAGCGCAGGCTTCTGAAAGAAGACAATCTTGAAATCCTGAAATCATTGCTGGAAGAAAAAATGGCACTTATCCGCTTTTCTGCAGTCGAAATATTCTCCGCTCAGGGAGAAGAACTGGTTAAAATCATATCACCGGATATTACCGTTGCCAGCTTGCCAAGCCCGGAGTCCAGCACCGTCAAGGCGGCCATGAAAGGAAATGCCATTCCGATCATCGTCCGCACAGGCAAAGCCGACCTTATTGAAGGGGCCGTGCCAATCCGCTCATCGTTCAACCCCAAAGATGTGGTCGGCGTGCTGATTGTGGACTACTATATCCCTGAAAGTCTTTCCGGTAGACTGGGGATTATCAAATCGTCCTTTGCAGACTATATCCAGAGCCTCAAGTTGAAAGGTCCCATCAAAGCCGGCTACATTATCATCCTGTCATCAGTGACTCTGCTGGTGATCTTTTCTGCCATATGGTTCGGTCTCAATATTTCCAAAGGCCTGACTAATCCTATAGAAACCCTTGTCGAGGGCACCCAACGCATATCAAGGGGAGACCTCGGTTTTACCCTGGATGTACCCTCGGACGACGAACTCGGCATCCTTGTTCAGGATTTCAACTCAATGGTGTACGATTTGCGCGAATCCCGTAAGCATCTTGAAAACACCTATAACGAATTGGCATACCGCAATCGATACATCGAAACTGTCTTGAACAATGTCTCAACCGGAGTGATCTCCATCAACAGCGAGGACTGCATCTCCATGATCAACCCTTCGGCCCAAAAAATGTTGGACATAAAAACCGACAAGGTGTTGGACAAACCATTTATGGAAGTCCTCAAAAAAGAACATATGCCGATGGTCAGCGACCTTCTTAACAGCCTCAAACATTCTCGCAGCACGGTAACGCAGAGACAGATAGCTCTTTCCATTAAAGAAACCAGCTTAACCCTGGTCGTCAATGCCTCCATGCTCTACGATCATAACAATGAATACATGGGCATGGTTGTGGTTTTTGACGACCTGACCCAATTACAGAAAATGCAGCGCATGGCTGCCTGGCGTGAAGTAGCCAGACGAATTGCCCACGAAGTCAAAAACCCCCTTACCCCGATACAGCTTTCAGCCCAGAGGCTCAGGCGTCGATACCTGGACACCATCAAGGAAGACTCCCAGGTCTTCGACGAATGCACCAAGGTCATTATAAATTCTGTGGATGAGATGAAACATCTGGTGGATGAATTCAGTGCATTTGCCAAAATGCCCAGTTCCATGCCGGTTCCCGACAACCTGAATCAGGTCGTACAGGATTCAGTCACCCTCTACAGAGAGGCACACCCGCAGATAGAATATGTTGTTGAAACAGATAAACGTTTGCCGCTGGTAGAAGTCGACAGCGCCCAGATGAGCAGGGCCATAGCAAATTTACTGGAAAATGCCAGCACCGCGGTCCTGGAAGCCGATAATTCCGTCAAGCAAGTGTCGGTAAAAACATCCTATGACCCTGACATTCATCTGGCTATACTCGATATCATCGATACCGGGACCGGTATACCATCAAACGTCCGGGAAAGATTGTTTGAACCGTATTTCTCTACCAAAAAAGGCGGAACCGGCCTGGGGCTCGTGATCGTGAATAGAATTATTACTGATCACAATGGATTTATCCGGGTACGGGACAATGAACCGACAGGCACCATTTTCAGCATTGAACTTCCGGTAAAGGAGTAATACATGAAGCACACTATCTTAATAGTTGACGATGAAGAAAGCATACGACTCTCGCTGAAGGGCGGATTGGAAGATGAAGGATTTCATACTATTCTGGCTGAAAGCGGAGAGGAAGGCTTAAAAACATTTCAATCCCATGACATTGATCTTGTTCTTTTGGATATCTGGCTGCCCAAGATGGATGGATTACAAGTCCTTGAACAAATGCAAAAGGATGACCCAAATCTTCCGGTAATTGTAATGACCGGCCATGGCTCAATTGAAACCGCGGTTCGGGCAATACGGCTGGGGGCACTCGATTTTATTGAAAAACCGCTTGATCTGAATAAAATCATCATCACAATCAATAATGCTATGCATGTCAGGGCACTGGAAGAAGAAAATGCCCTGTTGAGAAACAAGACCAGAAAAGATTATGAACTCATTGGCCATTCACCGGCAATTCAAAAATTGAAGGAGGAGGTCTTCCTGGCTGCCCCATCAGATTCCTGGGTGCTTATCCTGGGAGAAAACGGAACAGGCAAAGAGCTTGTATCACGCAACCTGCACAGTCTCAGTAAAAGAGCTGATCAACCTTTTATCGAGGTGAATTGTGCTGCCATACCGGAAGAACTTATCGAAAGTGAACTCTTCGGGCATGAAAAGGGTGCCTTCACGGGAGCATCCGAACGCAAACGAGGCAAATTCGACCTGGCGCACGAAGGAACCTTGTTTCTGGATGAAATCGGGGATATGAGCCTGTCCACCCAGGCCAAAATATTACGCATTCTGCAGGAGCAACGTTTTGAGAGGGTGGGCGGGGCACAGGCAATCCAGGTTGATGTACGGGTTCTGACAGCCACCAACAAGAATCTGGAAACGGAAATAGCCGAAGGAAGATTCAGGCAGGATCTCTATTACCGATTGAACGTCATTCCGATTCATGTGCCCCCTCTGCGCCAACGCAAACAAGATATTCCGGAACTTGCAGAACACTTCCTGACAGACTTTTCTCAGAATAAAGGCAGAGAAAAGAAAACCATCACCGATGGTGCCCTGAAGAAACTATTGCTACATGATTGGCCCGGAAATGTCAGGGAACTCAAGAATATCATTGAACGGCTTTTCATCATGTCCCCAAGGGACAGCATTACTGCCGATGATATTATACCGCTTTCTTCGACACGAACCTCTTCTGAAATTAGCCACCTGCTCGATATGCAACAGCTGAAAGACTCCAGAGCTGCCTTTGAAAAACTGTTCATTGAAAAAAAACTCGGGGAGTGCGGTTACAATATTTCAAAAACAGCTGATCAGATCGGAGTTGAAAGAAGCAATCTCCATAGAAAAATTAAGAGCTTAGGGATAGATGTCCAATGAAATAGGATCTGTCCGCAAGGACCCTGGTGGCAAACTGAACATTGCCCTTGTGTATCCCAATACCTACTGGGTCGGGATGTCAAATCTTGGTATACATATTATGTATAAAGTCCTGAATGATCATCCAGGCATTGTCTGTGAACGTTTCTTTCTGGACAAAAACCGTTCGGTGGAGGCATCCAGGCCATTATCCGATTTTCATCTTATAGCATTCAGCGTATCCTATGAGCTTGATTGGATCAATGTAGTTAAAATCCTTTTGCGCAACAAAATCCCTATCAAATCCACCCAAAGGGCAGGCCAGCCAATCATCATTGCCGGAGGTCCTGCGATAAGCCTGAATCCCGAACCAATGGCCGAAGTGTTTGATGTATGTTTCCTCGGGGACGGAGAAGGTGCTGCCGACATGCTTTTTGATGCATTCACCAGTTCCGAATCATACGAAGATTTTCTTGACAAGCTTATCGGTAGAGAAGGAATTTATCTGCCCTCGCACACGTATCCCCAAACTCTCAACAACATGATCATTAAATTCAACGGTCCTCATCCGGCTCTGTACGAGATCAATCCTATCAAAGAGCCTGCTCATACGGTCATCTTTTCTAAGGAAACAACCTTTCGGGATATGTTCCTACTTGAGATAGCCAGGGGATGTCCATTTAGATGCAAATTTTGTTCGGCCCGTGAAATCTATCACCCGTTCAGGCCGGTAAACATAGCAAACTTGACCCCCATCCTTGATCAAGCTACTGCATCAGGGCTGAAACTCGGACTGGTAAGTGCCTCGTTAAACAATCATCCCGAGGCGGAAAGGCTCTACGAGGAAATCCACAAACGAGGAATAAAAATTGCTCCGCCTTCTTTACGGCTGGGAATGATTACTCAGGACCTGCTCGAACTTATCCGAACCTCCCAGATCAAAGGAATCACCGTGGCCCCCGAGACCGGTTCGGAAACGCTGCGGTATGCTGCAGGCAAAAACATTGATAATCAGACCATTTTATCCGATATCCATGCCCTTGTTTCTTCCGGCATATTAAATGTAAAACTCTATTTTCTCATAGGCTTACCCGGTGAAAATCTGGGTCATATCGATGAGATGATCGACCTGATTAAACGAATCCGTCAGACTTTCATCAAGGTATCAAAGGGCAACAAACGACTCGGAAAACTGTCTGTCAGCATCAATACCATGATTCCCAAGCCGCATACTCAATATGAGCGCCAGCCCATGTTGAATCCAGCCGAAGCCAAGCAACGTATCAGGCGAATTATGAAAGGTCTCCAAGGCACAAGCAACGTTACCATTACGCACGAGGGACCTAAATGGGCCTATTTGCAGACACTCTTTGCCAGAGGCGACCGAAAGGTCTTGGATCTGATCGTCGAGCTGGCAAAAAACGAGAAAAGTGATTATCAGGAAATACTCCGAAAATGGCCCCATAACCCGGATTTCTATACCTTGCGGCCGATTCCGGATGATGAGATTCTTCCATGGTCTTTCTATACCCATTCGCAGCGGGAGGATAATCTCCATGCATGATGAAAAGCCATTGTATTTCGGTCATCGTAAACGTCTGCGTGAAAAATTCCGGGCTGTAGACAGAGACGGGCTCAGTGATTACGAACTTCTGGAGTTACTGTTGAGCTATGCCATTCCCCGATACGATACCAAGCCTCTGGCAAAACGACTCATCAAACAATTCGGATCATTTGCCAATGTGCTGGATCAGGGCTATGACGAACTCGAATCAATGAAAGGCCTGGGAGAAAACTCCAGCACGCTGATCAAGCTTGTCAAGGCTGCCATACCCCAGTACTTCGAACCCGATTCCAGGAATACACCAGTATTAAACAGTCCGGAAAAAGTCATTGACTTTATCCGGGCCGAAATCGGCAATAAAAAAAAGGAATTTTTTATGCTTCTATGCCTTAACACCGCCGGCAGGCTCATTCACAAGGAAATCATCTCCAAGGGCACAATAAATCAGGCACACGTATATCCTAGGGAGATCATAAAGACCGCACTGCTGAAAAATTCTTCGGCCATTATTCTGGTACATAATCACCCATCCGGTAATTTGAAGCCATCGTCTCATGATGAGAAGCTGACCAGTGCCATAAACGAAATCTGCTCAAGCCTGGGAATAATTCTGCACGACCACCTTATCGTTAGTAAAGACCAAGCCTACAGCATAAAATATGGCCGTGTTTATTGATATTCCAGGCCTGCTCTCTGCCCCCTTGTTTTAACCGGCGGAAAAATAGGACAGGCTCAAAAGCGCCACCACGATTGCCAAGATAGTCGTAAGGGGCTGGATGAGAGCGACGTTCTTCAGATCATTTTTCATCCTTGCACGCATATACAGCCCTATGGATATAATACAAAGTGGCAATGGGATCAGATGATAATACATGCAAACCTCCTCATTTTAATGATATCTATGCATCAGCTATCCGTTTGGAACGATTATCAGCCATTATTGCATGGTGTAATCAACTGCCTCTGTTTATCACCGATACTTCCCATCTTACTGGAACCTTCTTTTGAAACATAAGCCTGAATGTAACGAAGTCCTCTTCCACTCTAAATTGTACCGGCTGATTATTTACCAAAACCCTAAAACCATCATTCGGCAATGCCGGTGGATTTTTCACGTTAATTTGAAGTTCGCCGTCAGACTCAAAAACAAAGAAGCCCTGCAATCGATCTTTTGTCCTATTCACCCCTACCGTCCTGCTCTGAAATGAAAACTCATCAGCTGGGATTTTCGGATCTATTGTATAACTGTCCACATTTGCATTCAGCCCGGCCAAACGAGCAAGGGCATAGAGCATCTGGGCATGCGAATGGGCATTCATCACCGGAAACTCCTGCGGACCTATGCCGCCAAACGGGGTGTTCTGATACCAGCTTTGCCCCGGGCGGCTGGAAAATACCGAGTTAAATGAGTCAGGTCCAGACCAGATCCCCATCCACAGTGCAGGGTAGGTATCTGCATGCCAACTTAATGAATTTTTAATCAATTCCTGATAGGCGAGATCGGGATCATACTGTGCCATAGCCACAACTGCCGGCGAATTCATGGCAAACCATATGCCGCCCTGTTCCTGCTCTCCGGGCCTGGTTGTTTTGGAACCATCATATTTGTTTGAAATAAGCATGCCCAAAGCGGAAGGATTCATCAACGCTGTGCGCATGTTATTGATAAGTCTTTGCGTCTGCTCCTCATTCAAGACATTACCTGCAAGCAAAGCCCAGATCTGAGGTTCAAGATACAGCTCGGAATCTCCCAACTCATTACCCAGCCCGGAATAGGCCCGGTTCAGCCAGCCCTGTTCGCGCCACTGGGCCTTCAGGGCAGGCAGTAACGCTTCTGTCCATTTACGCGCCTTGCATGCAGTCTCATCATCACCATGGATTTCGGCCAGCTTCGCAAACCGGGGCAGGATAGCACAGGCCATTGCCGTGTTGAGAGTCGATTCTCCCAAGTGGAATGTAACCAATGTATCGAAAATCTTATTGCGGGCCACCAGAAAGGTCATTTCATCGTTCCAGTCACTGAGCCTGAGCCTGACAAGCCCGTGCCTGCCGGTGCCTACCTTGTTCATTAGATGCAAAAAGGCCATCTCTGCATGCTCGTAGACGCTGGCCTGAATACCTTTTTCTTTCGGATAGTACGGCAATTGCTCATCAAGGAATGCAAAATCACGGGTTGCAAAGACATACTCGGTCAAGGCCTGAATCACCCACAAACCAAAATCCGACGGTCGATAATACCACTGATGCATGCTGCCGTAGCCTGACATGCCGTAAAAAAACCTGCCGTGGCTCGACTGTCCGCGTAATATAAGCCGGATTTGATTTCTGGCCATTTGCGGATTGTAATAGCTAAATGTCTGGGCATAGGAACTCAAATCACGCGTAGCTCCCCGCAATCCCCAGGTATAGAGATAATTTCCTCCCTGGGGCACAAACGGGGTATTATTATATCCATCAATCAGGCCTAAGGCATTCAAACAATAATAATTCCACTTAACCTCCCGGCTCAGATAATTATCGGGCGGCCCCTGGAAAATAGGCAGCTCCGCCTTCCAAGCCGACATGGTTTTCTCAAAGGAATCCCGGGTTTGGAGTAACTTCGCCAGAATTGCCTGGGGTTTCTCGGCTTTTGCATATCCGAATGCAAACTTAAGCGTGTAATCTTCCCCCGGTTCCAGCGTGACTTCACGGGAGAGAACAAGACAGTAGTCGGCATTGTTATTCAGACGATCACCCACAGGTCTACGGGTGATTGCTTCCAGTGCAATAGGGTCTTTAATCCAGCCGCTATCCCGGCAGAAGATGCGGCCCTGATCGTATTCATATCCGGCAGGTTCACCACAAAGGGCTGCCAGAAATACCGCGGGCGGTTCCGGATCATGGTCACGTGGTTTGTCGGGAAACCCTCCTTCTTTACCCCAAACTTTGTTACCCTCGATCACCAGCATCTTATGATCAGGCAAATATCGGGGTGTCAGGCCATATGAGCGCTTCCATACTCTGCCCAAGAGCGGATGTTTAAGCAGAACGGATACTTCCTGCATGTTCACATCCCAGTATTCGTAATATTTCAGCGTGCGTCTGTGCTCTGAGAGATTTTTCAGATTCACTTCTGAGATCAAAACCGGCAGATCCCCTTGCGGTGCATAGATGCACTGATCAATACACAAATTGGAATATGTCACGATCTTTTCAAAATACCCCATCCCATATATACGCTTATATTTAGCTTGCGGAGGTCGCCTGGAATACAGTGTGGTAAAAACATCACTGCCTTCCTGAACGAAACCGAAACCGCCAGTAAAATTGTTCAGTTCCGGTTCGTAATAATTGATCCATCTGGGATCGGCCTCGAAATAAAAAAGCTGTACAAAGCCGTGATTAAAGGCTGTTGCAACGATGCGCTGATTGCCAATCGGAAACCACATGCGCGTTGTTTTGGGAGCCAGCTTCGGATCCCAGACCGCCCTGGGGTCAACATGCTGATCCATTGTGTATTCATAGGCCGGCAGCCCGAAACTGTCGGTAATCCACTTGCCGAAAATGCCGTCTCCCTGAGCGGGAACAGTTTGTGGTCTGGGGAAAAGCCCAGGCACTAGAAAGTCTTCTTCAGGCGCTGATACCGTGGCGCACCCCCAGACGATTGCCGTGACACACCCCACGAAAATCAGAAACGAAACCTTTTTCACAACCCATGCCCCCCTTTAAAGACTGCATGTTGCTCATAACAAGGACAACCATTAGAATCTGTACTAAATCAAAGAGCCAAAGTAAAACTTGTAAGTACCATCATGATAAAAGCCTTTATCTATTTCTGGCCAGACAAAGAGGCATTATTAAAAGCAACAGTGCTGATGTTATTATCAGGGCACTACCTACCCCGAACATGTCTGCAAAAAATCCCAGCAACACGGCCAGCACGGCCGCGATCAGGCTGGAGATCTGAGATTCTGCAGAAAGGGCGGTTGCCAGGATATCCTTATGCATCAACTCGCTCACATAGGCAATACCCATGGGTTTTCGCAGATTTTGAATGACAAACAAGCCGACAAAAAGCACGATCGAGATGAAGGTAATATGAAGATTATAAAATAATCCGGCCAACACCCCCATAATTAAACCGCTTATAAAAGTCAAATTAAGGGGAGTGGATATGTGTTCAAATCTTTCCGCATTTCGCCCGGAACTCCTGGATGCTATCGCGGTCAGAACATAGATCAGAAAATAGACGATCCCGATTACAACCGCACTTCTCTGCAAATTCTCAAATGAGACAAGTACCGGCAGAGCCAGGGCAAAGCTTGTCAGAACCGGCTGCAGATAATCCTTGGTTGCCTTATGAAAACCATTGAAAACAGAGAGATTGGCAATGCCTTGCAAGAGATGTAGATTTCGATAAGAAGAAATGAATTCTTTGAAAATCCCGTAAAGCCTTTGTTTGAGTTCATGAGCTTCAAGTTTCTGCATGGTGCCGTTCAGTTCTTTCGGGTATGTCATCATCAGAAACAAATCCAACACATACGGCAGGGTTGCCCAGAGAAATATCGCATTATAATTGCTGCTTGAAAATACGATGGCTGCTGCAATCAGGGAAGATATGGCAGATCCCATCTGTGACCATGAACGGGTATACCCATAGTAGTATACTCTCTGACCTGTCCACCCTTTAATTGATAAGTATTCAAATATCATTGCCTTGTGTGTTCCGGTGCGGAAGGCCTCACCAAAAGCAAACAGCATCATCGCCAGGATAAAGATCCCATAATTTTCAGATACATAAAAAACAACAAACGATATTAGATATGCGATAAAGGAACAGATCATTGTGGAGCGCCTGCCGAGCAGATCAGCCAATACCCCGGTGGGAAGTTCAAGAATATTTGTAACAATCTCGCGCAGGGCGTACAGTGTCCCGATCTGCAGGTAAGTCAATCCTTTTGCCAGAAAGAACAAAATCAAAAACGGTTCGAAAAACCGCAGGTTTTTCAAAAACCCATACAGGCAAAACTTATAGTACTGTAAATCGGCGTCAAACCTCTGCGGCATGTCTTCTATGTAAAAACATTACTCCTTGTCTATAAGATCACCAGTTATAGCCGATCTTCAGTTCGATAGTCAGAATATCCCCGGCCAAAACAACCATAAAAAAAACATATGGACAGCATACATCTTTTCACCATAGCCGCCTCCTTGCCAATACATTTCTCCCCTATGATAATGCTTAATCCCTTAGGATGCTATAGCGCGCAGGCAAAAGCACGACCCGGAATAATCCCCTGTTTGAGTTGCCTGCATTCAAGTCGGGACTTATCAATGGCATCTGCGATATCTGCGAGTCTCTTCACGCTATAGCCAAGAGTGTCAATCAGATCAAGTATGTCTTTGAAATGTTCAAGGTATGGGCCTCCTTCAACTTCCGCATGAACAGGTAACACCTGAGGAACCGTGCTGTGCGCATTCTCTTTGAGTCGCTGCATGACACCCTCGACCCCGGCCTCTTCAATGCAAGGCAGGTTGGATGGAATTTCAAGCAGGCCGGTTTCCCTAGAAATAAACGGCGCGTGCGCCCGCGTGCAGCTTTGGTAGCAAAAACCATATTTTTTGATCACAGCCAGAGCCCTTTCGTTCATACGCCAGCCCGGTGCACCGAAAGCAGACGGCCTTTCTCCAAGCATGTCGGCATAGGCATCCACCATCTTCTCAAACCAGCGATGAATTGACCCATTACTCATCAATGACAGCCAGTCCTGCCAGACTCGATGATCCCAGGCATGGCAGGCTATTTCATGACCAAGAGCTCTTATTTCCCGCAGTGTATCAGGAAAAGCTATCCCGATCATCGGGGCCGGCAGCAGGGTTCCATACAGTGCAGTCTTCAGGCCATATAGACCGGGGGCATTCGTTCTGATCATTTTGCGCAGAAACCGGGGCCGCACCAACTGCAATAGAGCCAGTCCGGATCTGTCAGGCCCGAAACTCACGAAAAAACTTGCCGGAATGCTGCGCTCCGCCAGAATTGCAACGAGCCGGGGAACTCCCTCTTTCATCCCTCTAAAGGTATCTATATCAATTTTCAGGGCCAGATCAGCCATTGCTATGGCTTACCTCTTCCAGAAACGCTTCCAATGTTTTTTTCAGGGCATCATCCAGGCCCACCCTGGGTTCCCATCCCAGAATTTCTTTGGCCTTTGTGATCGACGGCACCCGAGTATAAATATCCTGATAACTCTCACCATAGAACGAATCCGCATCCTGGGTAATGATTTCAGAATAGACTTCATCCAGTCTGTGCGCAGGGTGCGCCTTGAACATATCCAGCAGTTTACGGGCCAACTCTTCAATGCTGCAGTTGTTTGCGGGATTGCCCAGGTTGAATATCTGGCCGGTGGCAAGGCTGTTTTCATTGCGAATAATTTTCATTACAGCATCAATTCCGTCGTCAATATAGGTGAACGAGCGGCTCTGCCTGCCTCCATCGACCAATACGATCGGCGCTCTGAATACGAGCGAAGCGATAAACTGGGTAACCACCCTGGAAGATCCTTCTTTGGCGGTCTCCAGGGAATCAAGCCGCGGGCCTATCCAGTTAAAGGGCCGGATCAGGGTAAAATCCAGCCCATGCCGCTCGCCATAGGCCCAGATTACCCTGTCCAGCAGTTGCTTTGAGCAGGAATATATCCAGCGCTGCTTGCGAATGGGACCAAGGATGAGATGTGATGTATCTTCCTCAAAGGCCTGCTCGGCGCACATGCCGTATACCTCGGATGTTGAAGGAAATATAATCCGCTTATTGTACCTGACGCATTGACGGATAATATTCAAATTTTCCTCGAAATCCAGCTCAAAAACCCCTAAAGGATCCTCGATATAGGTCTTGGGTGTAGCAATTGCCACCAGAGGCAGCACCACGTCACATTTCTTGATATGATACTCGATCCATTCCTTGTTTATGGATATATCTCCTTCGATAAAATTGAACCGGTTGTTGCCTGTTACCCCATTCAGTTTTGTATCGCCAAGGTCCATCCCGAATAATTCCCAATCGGTATCGGCAAGAATCCTGTGGCTCAGGTGGGAGCCGATAAATCCGTTGACTCCTAGAATTAGGACCCTCATTGCAACAACTCTCCTTCATGTTTTTTGAAAAACTCTATCATTGTGCTCCCTGTTAACTCTGTGGTACCCACCTCGACTTCCATGGGCTCGATATATCCTGAGCCTGCCCCGACCATGACTTTTTCATCCAAGCAAAAGATTCTGCCGGCAGGCAGCTGCCTGTCCTGAACTGTCCGCGCCCACCAGAAAATCACTTTTACATCAGCCAAAAAGGAAAATGCCCCGGGATACGGTCTGGTCACACCCCTGATGAGGTTATAGATTGCGAGCGCCGGTTGACTCCAATCGATCCGTCCGTCCTCCGGCCGGCGGCCGCCGAAATACGAACCCTTGCTCAAATCCTGGGGCGTTTTTGGAATATTGCCTTGCTTAATTTCAGGCAGAACCTTGTCGAGCATTTTCCCGGCGGCTTTTTCAAGCTTGGCATACAGCAAGACCGGGGTATCATCAGTATTTATATCAACCTTTTCCTGAACCACTATCGCCCCGGCATCAGGTTTTTCCACCATTTCATGCAGGGTTACACCGGTATGCTTTTCGCCGTTGATGATCACCCAGTTGACCGGGCATCTTCCCCGATAGGCCGGCAGCAGAGATCCGTGAAGATTGTAGGCCCCAAACGGTGGTATTGCAAAAATCCCGGACTCAATCATCGAGCGGTAGTAAAAACTGAAAATAATGTCGGGCCGGAGAGCGCATATTCTGGCCATCACTTCCTGACTGTTGGGCGTATCCGGAGCGACCCATGGAATTGAATTTCCTTCACAAAAATCAATAACCGATGCAAACCAGACATTTTCCCGGGGATCGTTCATGTGGGTGATGACATGCGGAATATCAAAGCCATGCTCAAGCAATTTGGTCAATCCGAGCACCCCCATGTTATGATAGGCAAATACAACGGATCTCATTCAGTAAACCTTCCGGATGGTATAGGCAGGACGTTTTTTTACCTCACGGTAGATGCGGCCCACATACTCACCCATCACGCCGAAAGCCAGAAACTGTGCCCCCACGAAGAAGAATAGGACTGCAAACAGGGTAAAAACTCCTTGCGCCGCCCAGGCTGCGCCGAAATATACCCGCGCAACCACCAGCACAATCCCGAAGCCCACTCCGAAAAAGGCAAGAAACAGGCCCATATAAAACATAAATTGCAGCGGAAAATCTGAAAATGCAGTAATAAGATCAAAATGGAGCGTCATCAGTTTCACAAATGAATATTTTGACCGGCCCGCAATGCGCTCTGCATGGGACACTTCTATTTCGGTTACGTTTTTGGCAAAAGATGTCGCCAGAGCCGGAATAAAAGTCGAATGTTCCTGGCTTTGCAGCATGTGTTCCACCACGGGCCTTGTATATGCCCTGAGCATGCAGCCCCAGTCATTCAAATACACACCGGTAATACGCCGGGTGACGGCATTGACGATCCTGCTGGGAATCTTCCTGAAAATAGAATCCTTGCGCAGTTTTCTTACCGTTCCAACTACTTCATAGTCTCCCTCTTCCATGATTCGGATCAAGCGCGGAATTTCTTCCGGCGGATTCTGCAGATCAGCGTCCATGGTGATAACTATGTCGCCATCACTGTTCTCGAACCCGGCGAAAACAGCGGCGTGCTGGCCGTAATTTCTGGTAAGCTCGACCACTTTGATGTTCGGCCCGGCATGTTGTTTAAGAATCTCAAGCGAACGATCAGAGCTGCCGTCATCAACTAATACGGCCTCAATTTCTCTTTCAAGACTGTCCATCACCGGGCGCAACCTCGCAAAGAGCATCTCCAGCGTATCTTCTTCATTATATACAGGGATAACAATCGATATCTTTGCAGCCGTCACGCGATTTCCTCCTTCTCCGGTCTGTAAATATGCCTTCTATTTAAGACAAGCACGACACTGCCGATTAATACGGCGAGCCACAATGTAAATACCCGGGCCATAATTGCGGCCAAAGCAGCCGGTGTTGCCGGTATTCCGGTATGTACAATAAGCCCCATCAGGCTTGCATCAGTCGCCACAAGCCCTCCGGGCAACATGGAAATTACCCCTATCAGGGTAGAAAATCCGAAGATTACGGAGGAACGGACAATCCCCATATCAAATCCCAGCCCCTTGACAATAAGACTCAAGGCAATTCCCTCACTGGCCCAGGCCGCAAGCGTAATGATAAATGCAACCCAGAGCACTTTAGGGCCGAAGAGTGCAAACATATCATCCAGTGCCGAGCGCAACTCGTGGGTCTTTTTTGAAAAAATGGGAATTTTTACAATCAGTCTAATTGCCAACTTGGACACACCCGGTATGAGCCCGCACAGCGGTATGGCAGACAATATAAGTATCAACCAGATGTTTGATCCGATCATACCGATTCCGAATAAAGCAATCAGGCTCAGTGCAATAAAGTCCATATACAGCTCTGCCATAATAACCGGCGAGGATGAAATTAATGAGCGTCCGGAAAGATTCTTGAGCATCTGGCTTTTGATCAGAAATCCTACTTTGCCGGGAGTTGCACTCATGGAAAGACCGGAAACAAAGATTCCCAGGCTCTGTCGAACCGGAAGACGTATATCCAGTTTTTTGAGGTAGACATTCCACCTGAAAAATTTGATCAGATCATTCGCGAAACCAAACAGTGCGATGAGCGGTAAAAGATACCAGGGAAAATTTTTCAGGACTGCTCCCGCCTTGTGGAGATCTCCCCAAAGCCCCAGAAAAGCAAAAGCAATAACCACCAGTATGACGGTAAAGGCAATTCCTTTCTTCACCCGAGAATTCCCCTGACAACGTTTATCACTCTTTGAGTTTGCGAATCATTCATCCCTGGATACAGCGGCAGGCTTATGATTTTAGCGGCAACCTCTTCGGTCACAGGCAGATCAGTTTTGCCGAAAAGCCTTTGCACAAAATCCAGTCTGTGACAGGCCGGGAAATGCAGCCCATAGCCCACGTTGTTTTCCGCCAGGGCTGCCATAAAACGCCCTCGCTCCATGAAATTCACCTTGACCACAAACAGATGCCAGGCATGCATGTGTACATAGGTCGGTATTCCCGGCAGATCCAGCCCGGTAGTATCTGAAAGCTCTTCCAGATATTGTTGGGCTATCCGGGATCGCCGCTGATTCATGTCTGGCAATTTATTCAGTTGAATGATACCCAGGGCCGCCTGAATATCGGTCATATTGTACTTGTAGCCCGGTTCCATAATATCATAGCCGGGATCCGAGGCCTTACCATAGCGCTTCCAGGCATCACGCTCGATCCCGTGAAAGCGCATCAATCGGATGCGCTCTATGAGATCTGCATCGTGCCCGACAAGCATGCCGCCCTCTGCGGTGGTAATATTCTTGATGGGATGAAAGGAGAATATTGCCGGGTTTTCCGAGCCGATGTGTTTTCCCTTATAATATGTTCCAATGGCATGGGCGGCATCTTCAATTATGGGGATGCTGCCCGCAACATCCCTGATTGCATCCAAGTCGGCCGGAGCCCCTGCGAAGTGCACCGGAATAATGGCACTGGTTTTCCCGGTGATGCATTTTTCGATTTCTTCAGGCCGAATCAGAAGGGTCTCGTACTCGACATCGGCGAAAACAGGTTTTGCTCCGGCCAGTACGATCTGGTTGATGGTTGAGGCAAAGGTCATGGACGGAGTGACCACCTCATCGCCGGCGCCGACACCAAGGGCTTTCAATATCAGATGCATCCCGGCCGTGCCTGAGTTCAGTGCCAGGCCATGAGGTGCACCGACATATCGGGCAAAGGCCTCCTCAAACTCTTTGGTCCTGGGCCCGGATGTGATCCAGCCGGACTTCAGGACATCGCTTACCGCTTCAATCTCCTCATGCCCGAGAAACGGCCTGCTCATGGGGATGAATTTATCCACTGTTCGCTCCTTTCCTTGTGCAATCCGTCGGGGATGGAATGCCTGTCAAAATCTTATCCAATATGCTGTCGGCAAACAATTTTACCGGCCTATATTGCAAGAGAGTCAGTTTCTCCCGGTATCGGTCCTTAAATAGTGCATGATCCGTCATTGGTTTTTTTATGCTCCGATTTCCCACAATTCTATTTCCCTTGTCCATTTGGCATGTTTCACAGCCAGCTGTTTTCCACGTGAGCGGAGAAATGTTAAGTGTTGTTCATCAAGTCTTTGAGGCAAAATCAACACATACACCCTGTTTTGTCCGCTGATTATTTGTGTAAAAAAATTATAATTTTCGATGTTCACAACATTAAACCCGCCGTAAAAGGCGCTGAATGCCTCCATAGATTCGGTGAGCCGATATCCGATGACGGTTTTATCGGCTACAACCTCCCCGGCACTCACAAAGAATTGTTTATAGGTCTTTTGCCGGTCGATCACAGGAAACAGGATCGGGCTCCAGGCCAGGAGCAATAAAGACCAGCACAGGACAATACCCATAGCAAATGACGATCTTACGTGCTTGAAAAAATATCTGAAAATCAAGGTGGTGGTCATTATCAAGATCCCGGCCAGCCACCACCTGCCGTCCAGTTTCAGATAGGCAAACGGTGCCGCGATGCCGATCCCGAAAATGAATGCAACCAGTAACCAAATAAACATCTTTTCCCATGTTTGGATATGCCTGTACTTCAGCTCTGAGAGCCACACGGCAACGATCACGGCCATAGCCGGATACATGGGCAGGAAGTACAGCCCCCGCTTGGTGGCCGAGATACTTAACAGAAGGAGCCCCCCCAGCAGCCACGAAAACATGAACCGGGAGGTCTCGTCCGCATTGCGGATGTTGACAAAAGCTGGTATCAGCAAAAGCGACCATGGGGCGGCATCAGCCAGAACGGTTGGAATATAGTAGAAAAAATGATGTATATGTCCGCCGACATACCCTCCAGCATTGAAAAATCGGCCTATCTGGTTATAAAAGTAAAACCTGTCAACAAAATCATACCCCCCCTGGGTATACAGCATTGCACCCCAGACAAACATCACGCCCGCCACGATCAGTATGCCGGGCAATAATCGCATGTCTTTCAGCAAAGAAAACGACCGGTTCCATAAAATGAAAACCCCGACAACAATACCTGGAATTGCCAGTCCGATCATCCCTTTAGACATAAAGGCCATGGCCAGACAGCCCCAGAAAATCAGGTATCCATAGCGGAGCTTTTGCCTGTATGTGAGGATACAGGCAAATAAAGCCGCTGTAATAAAAAAAACCAGGGCATTGTCGACAACCATCTTATGCGATGATTCAAAAAATTTGAACGAACTCGCCAGCACGAGGGTTGCCAAAGCAGCTGTTGGTTGACTATAAAGCCTTCTGGTTGCAAAAAATACCACCAGCAATGTCCCTGCACTGAAAATGAAAGACGCAAACCGTCCGACGCCTTCATGCTCAGTACCGAAAATCCGGTACAAGATACCCGCCGTGGTAAAATACAAGGGGGGCTTCTCCAGAAATGGGCTTCCGATAAAATGGGGGATCACATAATCACCGGAAACAGCCATCTCCCGGGCGATCTCCGCCACCCTGGGCTCGTCTGGATTCCAGAGGGAGTGACTGTAAATCCCGGCAACCTGCAGCAGTATGGCCAGAGCCAGCCAAACATATGTTTTTTTCTCTGGCATTATTCTTACCCGGAGCCTTCCGGACTCACCCGTTTAGGGATTACATACGCCACCATAGCATTTCTCCCACCGAGTTCGCGCTCCAATACTATGTTCACCCGGGCATTTTTCTGCAAAGCCTCAAGCTGACGATCGCGCTTGTCGGCCCAGAAGTAAAATCCTGAAGTTTGTATTTCCGGAGGATACTTTTCAGCGAAATGCCTTTGAAAAACCAGAGAAACCAGACCGCGGTTTGCCTGATCATGTCCAAGGACGTTCAGCTCCTGATTATCAACTATCTTCAGGGCCTGACGTGCAAAATCCAGGTAATCTTCATGCGGTTTCATATAGCTGAAATAGACCATGCTGCTTGTAATCAGGGCCACACACATAGCCATGACCAGGGGAAATCCCCTAATCTGTTTCATTGCTTTACATCTTATGATAACGGCCAAACTCAACAGGCCAGTTATTCCCATAACAATTCCCAAAGCAGGCCTGCCGAAAAACAGCCCTGCCAACGGAGCAAAACTGAAAATGATCGACAAGAGCCAGGTGATCTTAAGCATGGTTTCTTCCCAGCGCTTCCGGCTCCCGGACGCCAGCCATCCGGCGATCATGCATGCGGCCGCAGGATAGAGCGGCACCAGATAAAATCCTCTCTTGGTCGAAGCCAAACTTAACAGAATGAACGGCCCGACAAACCAGCTTACATAGCAATCTTGACGCATGTTGCGAAGGGACGCCACCAAGGCCGGGATAAACAGAAACGTCCAGGGCAAGAAATTTCCGGGAAAATGATAAAAATAATACAAGAGACTCTGTTGATGGCCAAGCGCGGCCCCTTCCGGAGTTCCAAGAAAACGCATGATGTTATTGACCATAATCACCTCGCGTACATATGACCATCCGCCTTGTGCATAAAGACCGGCGACCCAGGGCAAAACCTTCACCAGAGCCAGGAGTGTCACCAGCACAGGCCGTATTCTGAATAAGACCGTTATATCTTTTGTTCTGATCATATCTGCTGCCAGGGCTGAAACAAAAATTGCCGGGCCGACAAGCCCCTTGGCCATAAAGGCTATTCCCAGCGAAAGACCCAGAAGGATCGAATCAACCACCCGCTGATCATCCAGCACCCGCTGGTAGGCATACATGGCCAAAGTGACCCCAAAGACCAGGGCCATATCAACCAGGACCCAGCGTGACAACTGGAAAAACTCCCAGGAACTTACCAGGATGCCTGCGGCGATAAGCCCGTGTAAAAGTCCCAGCTTTCTGGAAGCAATAAAAACCGTAAGTATGATTGTAAAGGCGGCAAACATTAACGATACCAGGCGATACGAAACATCTTGACCCATGCCAAAGAGACGCCCTGACAGGGCTCCACAGACGAAGTATAAAGGAGGCTTCTCCAAAAATGGCCTGCCGTTGAGTTGAGGCACACAGATATCACCAGTTCGTGCCATCTCGGCACAAATGCCGGCAACCCGGGGTTCATCCGGACGCCAAAGACCGTGGTTTATACCGGGCAGCAGCAGAATACACAACACTACCCCAAAGGCAATGAGTTGAGGCAATGTTCTTTTTATCGACAATTTTTCTACATCATGAATATTTAAATCGGCTGATGTCATATCGCACTAGTCATAAACAGCTTGTTTTCCCATGTAATTTTTTTCACTCAAAGCACCTGTAGAAAGTTTTCCGTTTCAATGCTTACCAGCGGCGAAAAACTTCTTTGATCACCGCTGGAACAAGGAGCATAAAAAACATGTCTCTCATCTCTGATGCTCGGCCCCCAAAACTCACCAAATTTCTTGATAGACAAACCCGCCCACCATTTTGTACCCAAAATAAAACATGGAAAAAATATAGACGGGAGCAATCAATGCCCTGCCAGATTCACTCATCGTTTCAATCTCCATGTGTCGTAACTGTGCCCGCGTAATATGAAGTTATCCCGATTGCACCTGTGAAGTAACATAAAGCCTTTGTTTCACCGAAAGATGATCTGAAAATTATTTTTTGGTAATCTTAGGATGATTCTATGATTCCGGGGAGTACAACCGTAAAAGCAGAACCTTTCGTCTGCGAGCTTTCCACCAGGATTTTGCCTCCGTGGGCCCTGATGACAGCATCTGCATAGCTGAGCCCCAGACCGTTGCCGGGTGATGAACGACTGTGGTCTCCCCGGTAAAACCGCTCAAAAATGCGGGACAGGTCACTAGGGACAATGCCGATCCCTGAATCAGCTATTAAAATCATAGCTGTCTGACCATCTCGTTCTACCTTAACGGAAACAGTTCCTCCATCAGGAGTATATTTGATGGCATTGTCCAGAATGTTTGCAACCGCGCGTTGCAGTCTGGCGATATCAGCTTCAATTTTGATCGTCTCCGGTGGGATTTTACAGTCGAGCACGATAGATTTTTCTTCAGCAAGCGGTGAAAAAAGATCGCATGATTGGGCCACCAATTCTCCCACATTTACCGGATTATGAGAAAATTTCGCCAGGCCTGAATCAGCAGTTGCGATCTCCAGCATGGTGTTGATCATTTCCACAAGACGATCGCATTCCTCGACTATTATTCCGGCCATTTCCCGGTATTCCTCTATTCCCTCTTCGCCGGTAGCAGTCGTTTCGGCAATCCCCCGGATCCTTGTAATCGGACTGCGCAGGTCATGGGCGATATTGTTGGTGACATCCTGTAACTCCGCAAGCAGGTTCTGAATCCGCGCAAGCATATCATTAAAGGCCGTTGCCAGGCCGTCAATCTCAGCGCCCTCGTTTCCAGGGAGAACGCGCTGATTGATATTATCCCTGCCAATACTGACCGCGGCCTGCGTAACCCGCTCGACCCCGGACATGGCACGTCTGACGGTAAACCACCCCATGATACTGCCGCAAAGGATCATCACCATAACAGCTGTTAGAAACATCTCCCGATACATGGTCATCAAGGCGTCATTATCTTCGAGCGAAACGCCGATTTCCAGGAAGTGTCCGTCCAGGAGTCTTTTGTAGATCACGCGGACATTTCTTGCACGATCCGGAATCGAAATTGTCCGTAAAACATGCTGGTTTTCTCCAAGTTCATCCAGGTCGTCGGGCATAAAATCAATGCCTTGCCAGGATGAGAGATCAGAGGATGCGATGATCTCTTTTTCAGGGGAAAGCAGGAGAAAAAAAGCCCGGTCAAGTCCTTCCGAAGCAGCCTCGTGCTGCAGAACCGCATCCAGGGTTGCAAGACCCTGCGCCTGATACAATCCGCCGAACTCGACGACCTCCTCCTGCAGTTCTTTGTCAACCTTCTGTTTCAGTGATGATGAAAGGGTTGCATAGACAATTACAAAAACCACAATGGACAAGACTGCAAACAAAATCGTGTAGCGGACGGTCAGGCGAGAGGTAAGTGTATGGAACATCCTACTTGCGCTCCTCGAGAACATAACCCATGCCTCTGAGCGTATGAATCAGTTTGGGATCGAAGTTGCGGTCGATCTTGTCGCGCAGTCGGCAGATGCGTGCCTCGACCACATTGGTTTGCGGATCAAAATTGTATTCCCAGACGTTTTCCATAATCATTGTTTTCGATACAACCCGCCCGGTGTTACGCATCAGGTACTCGAGGAGAGCAAATTCCCTGGACTGGAGTTCGATCTCATTGCCTGACCGGAAAACTTTACGCCGTACGATATCCAGGCTCAGATCTGCGACTTGCAGGCTTGTCGGATCAGGCACGGACTGCACCCTGCGAACAAGGGCCTGAATGCGTGCCAGCAACTCGGAAAACGCAAACGGCTTGACCAGGTAATCGTCTCCCCCGGCCTGCAGCCCTCTGACGCGATCATCGACTGAGCTTCTGGCACTCAGAACAATTACCGGCAACTGATTCTTTCTTTTACGAAGATCTTCAATTAAATCGAGGCCGTTCATTTTCGGAAGCATAATATCTATGACGGCCACATCGTAGGATTCGGTTGTCGCAAGCCCCAATCCAGTCTCTCCATCCGGGGCATGTTCAACAATATAGCCTGACTGTTTCAACCCCTTCGTTATGAATGAAGCTGTTTTTTTATCATCTTCAACAAGCAGAATCTTCACCGTGCAGATACTCCTTGTGGCGTGTCAGAATCAATGTTTTGGTACAATGTTCAATAATAAGGTTTGCCGCCAAACGCAACTCTTTTTCCTGACATTAAATATTTCGTTTCGTTGATTTTCTCCGTTGAACCGTCTGGAAAACAAGAAGATTTTATCTCCGGGATAATCTGTGCCAGCCGGGCTTGTTTGTTGCCAATATCCTTCTCTAATATTACATTAATCCTGCCGGCCTTTTTCAATTGCTTTAAAACTTTGTTATGCCTGTCGGCCCACACATACAGCCCGGGTTCATTGATATCCGCAGGATTATCAACGACCGGAAAATTCCTGCCGGACAGCAGGGGCAGAACACCCTCAAAAATCTCTTCTGATCCAAGGATGGATATTTGCCTCGTCCCCGCCTGCTCCAGGACTTGGCGTGTAAAACCCAGATAGTCTTCTTTGGGCTTCATATAGGAAAAATAGATCGTCATACTCGAAGACAGGGCCACGCACATTACCAAAACCAGAGCAAGGCCTTTGGCTTCTTTCAACAATTTGTTTTTCAGGGCACATATTGCAAATCCCAATGATATGAATGCCATGATGATACCCAGCACAGGCCTTCCCAGGAAGATTCCAGCCAGAGGCAGGGCGCTGCCAAGAATGGCAATAATCCAGGTTAGATTTTGCAGGTTGGCCTCCCAGCGCTTGAGCGAACCCCTGCTGAGCCACTGTGCAATCATGCAGGCGGCCGCAGGATACAGCGGCACCAGATAGACACCACGCTTGGTGGATGCCAGGCAGAGCAGAACAAACGGCCCGATAAACCAGCTGATAAAACGGTCATCACGAAAATTGCGAATAGAGTAAACCAGAGCAGGGATAAACATAAACGTCCAGGGCAGAAAATCCCTGGGGAAATGATTGAAATAGTACAGAATGCCATGCTGATGTCCCAGGGCGACCGCTTCGGATGTCCCCAGAAACCGCATGATATTGTTAACCACGATGACCTCACGCACAAACGGCCAGCCGCCCCTGATATACAGCCCACATAACCACGGCAGGACCGGCACCAGCATGAAAAGAAGGATCGGGAAGGGTCTGCTCTGAAGGATAAGGCTAATATCTTTTGTCCTGATAAGATCGGTGCATACAGCCGCAGCAACAATCACCGGACCCACCAGGCCCTTGGCCATGAAAGCGATCCCCAACGCCAGCCCCAGAATGACCGAGTCCATCAGTTTGTTCTTGTCTACCAGCTTCAGATAGGCATACATGGCCAGCGTGACTCCGAATACAAGCGCGATGTCGACCTGAATCCAGCGTGCTATGTGAAAGAACTGCCAGGAGCTTGCGAGAATGCACGCAGCCAAAATGCCGGTAACAGGCCCATCTCTTTTCGACGCGATTAAAAACGTGAGAATAAGCGTTAAAACAGCAAACAGTATTGATACGACGCGGTAGGGGACATCCTTATCCGCGCCGAAAAGGCGCCCAGCCAGCGCCCCGCAGGCAAAGTATAACGGAGGCTTCTCTAAAAAAGGCCTGCCATTGAGATGTGGCACACAATAATCACCTGTGCGTGCCATCTCGGCACAAATGCCGGCAACCCGGGGCTCATCCGGTCTCCAGATGCCATGATTAATACCGGGTAACAGCACAAGGCACAACAAGATCAACAAGGCAATTCGTCGGGGCAGTGTGATCATTTTCGGCAATTTTTCTACATCACTAATACTTGAATCGGTAGATGTCATATCGAACTAGTCAAAAGCAGCTTGTTTCACCATGTAATTTTCTTTGCTCGAAGCACCTGCAGAAAGTTTCCCGTTTCAAGGCTTACCAGCGGCGAACAACTTCTTTGATCACTACAGGAAAAAGGAGTAGAAAAATATGACTCTCGGCCCTGATGCTCGGCCCCAGGAACTCACCAAATTTTTTGACTGAAGGATCCCGGATAATTTTCTGCCGTGGTATCCAGCGGGGAACTTCCCGTAAATAATCAAGGTATGGCTGGCCGTATTTTCCGGCAAGATGCTTCTCTTCATAGCGTACCACCAGGGTGTAGGTTATTACGCAACATGCCAGCATTATCGGGCTCAACCATAACAATTTACTCAGCACGGTAATCCCGACCAGAATCAAGGTGTTTCCGATGTAGATCGGGTTTCTGACAAAGGCATACGGCCCGGTCCTGGTGAGCACTTTGTGAACCTTCAGACGGTAGTGCAGATGCATCTGCGACCATACCCGCATGATCCATCCGGCACTAAACAGAATCCCGCCCAATAGATAGATAAACCAGCCCTCCTGTTCATACCCAAAGAAAACCATGGAAAAAACATAGACGGGAGCAATCAATGCCCCGCGCAGCTTGTACCATACCCTGCCAGATTCACTCATCGTTTCAATCTCCATGTGTCATGACTGATGCCTGCCAGCATCAGGAAAACAAAAATTACACAAACGAGCAACCCTCTATTTCTATTTATCAAGCTGGTGCTTACCACAGCCAGATTATCCCGGCAACACAACAATACCTTCTCTACGGGCGAGTTTGTTGTATAATCCAGTCCAGAAAATCCTGATTGCCGCCGGTGATTGGCAGAGAAACAACACAGGGGCACTCATAGCTGTGCCTGGACTTCACCAGCTCGACCAGACCGGGGACCAGTCTCGATACCGTTTTAGCGATAAAGACTACTTCCCTGTCCTCCCGGACCTGATCCTCCCACCAGTAGAGCGACTGCATGGAGTCAATTATATTAATGCATGCGGAGAGCCTTGCCTCTACCAGAGCTCTTCCAATCTCCCTGGCTTCTTCCAAACTTCCGGCGGTCATATAAACGAAACAAGCTTGCACAAATATCCTCCATTCATCTAGGTAATAATTCCAGGATGCCCCGCCACACTCATGTAGACCACACTCTCTTCGATTCCATCCACACCGATAATGCGGTTTACCTCTTCATCAAAGAGCGCCCCAATATGACAGCATCCCAGACCCAGGCTTGTTGAGGCCAGGGCCAGATTCTGGGCCATATGGCCGGCATCGAGGTAAATATATCGATAAGCCCGCTGTTTATACTTCCACCTGGAGCGGGAAAATACGGCTGTCCAGATAAAAACAACACCAGCCTCGGCACATATTCCCTGGTCAAGAGCTGCACGCGCAGTTTGCCCGGCATAGTCTCCGAGAATCAATTCCTCCAGCGAGTGCTGTCGAATATTGTAGTGATAAACTCCGCTTGCAAGATCAGCCACGTTATTGACCACAATATAGGTCTCGATCGGATACAGGGCTCCGGCTGAAGGCACGGTCCTGAATTCAAACCCCATCTCCTTACGCTGTATTCCTCCCGCGGCCCACAACAGAAATGAAAGGTGCTGCCGGGATACGCTTAATCCACGGGCAAAATCCCTGATGCTTTTGCGCTGTTTCAATGCATCTATCACGCTCAGATTTCCGAGATCGTTTTCATGGAAAAGTTTGATCTGGCGCAACTGTGGATAGATTTTGTATATTTTAGGTTTGCTCTTCCAATCCAGGTAGCCCCCCGGCATACGCCGGCGATCATATTTGGTCTCCTGCTGAAACATTTCTCCGATTCCCTGCATCTCTAAAAAAACTCCCTTCGTTTGAATTTTTCTCTATGAAAGAGCCTTGATGATCGCCGTGGTAAATGCGATCAGATCATCGGGGGTTCGTGATGTGATCAGATTTCCTGAAACCACGACTTCGGCATCCACAAAACGGGCGCCTGCATTTACAAGGTCATCCTTGATAGAAAAGAAGGACGTCAGATTCTTGCCCTTGATATTACAGGCGCTGGCCATCACCCAGGGACCGTGGCATATAGCGGCCACTACTTTACCCTGTTCATCCATGCGCCTGACAAAATCAAGGGTCGACCTGCATCTGCGCATCCTGTCCGGAGAATAGCCTCCCGGTATGATCACCGCAATATAGTCTTCCGCGTTGACATCATCTGATGCGAGATCGCTCGTGGCCGGGTAGCCGTGCTTGCTCGTATACTCTACTCCTTTCTCGGTACCAACCAGAACGGTTTCGAATCCAGACTCTTTCAGACGGAGAAGTGGATAATGCAGTTCCAGATCCTCATATAAATCTTCTACTAAAATCGCTATCCTTTTCATTTCTTCACCTTTCGACACAATGATATTCGTTAAAATAAACCATCTGTCCAAAAAGTCTACACCTGCCGAAAATGATAATCCGGCTTCCCGGTCAAAAAACGCTTGTATTTGCCTGAATATTATGTTTGATATAACATATTATAAAGGCAGGCTGAATTGAGAGCGACATCGTGGAATTCGCATACATACAGATACTGAGTACTCTTCTCTACTGTACATCGTTTCTTTGCTGGCTGTTCAAGCGATTTCGGGCAGCGGTAGTGTTACTCGGTTGTGGGTTTATCGCCAACGTGCTGGCCCTTGCCATGCGGGGATACATTGACTCGCACTTTTACCTCGCCCTGGTAGCTGAAGATGAACTTTACGTTTTGCCAATCGTATTGGCAGGAATCGCCCTATACCACTTTACGAGGAGGGCAGAATTAGATGGCGTGTTTGTCCTAGCCCCTCTAGTATTCACCTCTCTAATCGCCCTCCTCTCCTTCACAGAGCCAGGGTTACCCTCGGCAAAGATAAACATCTGGGTAGCCCCGGCCTTTTTCCTGATCGAAACGCTCAGCGCCGGATTGATTTTCGCCTCTGCCGGTCTTTCTCTGGGCGCATTACTGCTCCATAAGGGCCACAAAGATGCTCTCACAGAAAGATATATCCTCGGGGCCTTTGTGCTGTTCAGCATCAGCCAGATACTGGGTGCCCTGTGGGCCTACTTGGGATGGTCATATCCTTTTTCCTGGAGCAACCGCCATCTGGCCAGTGCTTCTGTCTGGTGTTTGTATGCCGGCCTGATACATTCGCACCTGGTGGGTATGCGGCCTAAAACAACGGCAATTCTTGCATCGCTTGGGGCGCTACCCATGCTGCTGGTGATCTATCATCATCAATTGTCGCCCCTGCTGCTGGCTGGTGTGGGGCATCACCCATGAAGCGTTTCTGGAAATTGTTTCACAGCACGCCCCTCGCAATCTGGCTGCTTTGCCTGGTATCCCTGTCCCTGTTCGTGGGAGCTATAGTCTCAATTGTATATGAAGAAGAGCTGAAACAGCTTAATTTCATGCCGGTTGTCCAATGGATCGGGGAATTTGGATCTCAGCCACAGATCTACTGGTGGATTGTCATTGTTTTCATTATTTTGGCTCTGCTGGCCCTCAACACCCTGCTGTGTACCTGGGCCAGTGTCAGGCACGGCCAGATTGGCAGAAAAGCCGGCAGCATCTTGCTGCACCTCGCATTTCTGGTTATACTCTCGGCCCATGGAATCAGTGAAATAAGCGGTGCCAGCCAGAGTGTTATTATTCAGCCAGGAGTAACGAAAGAGGTTGCCTGGGCCGGCCTGACCATTGTGCCGGCGAAAATCGAAAAATATACACAGCAAATCGGAGCCCGGACAGCCCGCATGGGTATGATGGCCGAATTAATCGTTCATGATAAAACCTCGCAATGGAAACCCTTGCGTCCTGCAACCCTGAAACCGGCCTTTGCTCACGGGCTTAGCTTTCATTTATCCTTGTTTGACAAGGATCTTGAAAAATCCCAGGCCAGGCTGATTATCCGCAGAGACTGTAGTAGATCGCTATTTATTTCCGGCGCTGTTCTGGCACTGGCAGGAATTGCCTTCTATGTACCGAGTATTCTGAGACGGAAACAATATCAAGGTTGACTATTTTTACTTGACAATGAACAAACGTGTTTTATTATGCATTTTTGTATATATGAATATATAAATATATATAAAGAAAAACGTAACAAGGAGGAGTTATGAGGAGGATTACGGTATTTACATTGATTATGTTCTTCATGCTAAGCATGCCGCTCTATGCAGTGGAGGAACAGTTGTCTGAGGTGGTTGTTACCGCGACCAAAACCAAACAGGCAATCGAAAAAGCCCCCACCCAAGTTGAGGTGGTCACGGCCGAAGACATCAAGGAATCGAATGTACGCACAGTCGATGAAGCCCTGGAACGGGTCCCTGGAATCTATACCAGCCGGACATCCGGCATAACCAGTATTTCCAACAAGAGTATAAACCTGTCTGTGCGGGGTTTTCAAAATCAGTCGCAGAGTCTGGTGCTTCTGGACGGTCAGCCCCTGAACAACTACGAGGGCAATGTGCAGTGGTGGAATATCCCTATTGAGAACATCGAACGCATCGAGGTAGTCAAGGGTCCCATGTCCTCGCTCTATGGCGGCGGCGCCATGGGTGGTGTCATTAATATCATCACAAAACCAGACTATCCCCTGTTCGATTTTTCCCTGGGCAGCGGCAGTTATAACACCAAAGAGCTCTCGGTCGGGCACGGTGGTTCCTTTGGGGATTTCAGCTACTACCTGACCTACCGCAACCTTACACAGGAAGGCTCGGAACAAATCAAGACCCCCAACTTTACCTGCAAAAAGCTGAATCCTTCCAAAGGGGGTTTGTCGGATGTATGCGGAGCCGAGGGCGGCTTTGAGATTCTACAAACCGCAACCGGTGATGAATCCTATCTTGTCGGCTACACCAGTGCCGAGACAACCTCCGAAGCCTTATCCTCGAGCCTGACTTGGGACATCGATCTGGATTCCTACCTGACCTTCAAATACAGTTATGCTATCAGGACACTGGATCCGGTCAAATCCATGAGTCTGCCCGGCACCTGGATCGGCTACAGCGAGGATGAAGGCATTTATACCCCAGCAGAGTACAGCCCGGCCCCGATGGATATCACCGACAAATTTTATGAAACCGCAACCAATACATACAGCGTTTCGTATTATAATGCCCAACTGGAAAACTTCGAATTTATCATTAATGCCGGTCTGGTTGACAACTACAAGGATGTTTTCCGCTTTGGTCCTACGTTTGGGTATTCAAACCGCCCCAACTCGCGCTACAATGCATTTGTGCAGACCAACATCACCTTACCCTATAATAATACTTTTACCATTGGTGCCGATTACAGCAAGTCACGCGTATCTTCACTTGACGAGATGTACCCGGATGAACCAATCACTACAAAAGGTAAAATGCTGACATACGGCTCATTTCTGCAGGATCAATGGGATGCCGCCGATTTCCTGACTTTCTATGCCGGCCTGCGCTACGATCACTGGAAGGTCTTTGATGCCTCAACCAACCTTTATTACCCGGGTACCGGAGAACCGCTGCCCACGGACGACAAATCCAAAACTTTCGTATCGCCCAAGCTGAGTGTGGTAATTCGTCCGGAGGCCAAAACCATTATCCGCGTCTCGGCCGGGGATGCCTTTCGCGGTCCAACCATCTGGGAGGTCTTCAAATACAGTCATAAACCTGATGGAGAATCTTCAATGCCCAACCCCGATCTTGACCCTGAGACCGTGCGATCATACGAGACCTCGATTCAAAGAACTTTCTTTGACACCTTTACACTGGGAGCAACATACTTCGACAACCATATCGACGATATGATCTACGAAGTAGAAACCATTGATATCGACGACAACGGTGTAATCGACTCACAGTATCTAAACGTTGGAAAAGGGTATACCCGCGGCTATGAAATCTCGCTGGACTACCGTATCTCGGAGGAAATTACGTTTTTTGCTGATCTGACCCGCACCAAGACAAAAATCACTGATGTTGATGTCGACCCCGAAAAACTCTCTGTTGATATTTTAGACAAGAAATTCCGGGATGTGCCCGAGGATATGTACACATTCGGAGTCAATCTCAAGCGGGGAGGCTTCTATTCCGATATCATCGCCCACTATGTGGGTGGAGACCAATTTGCTGAAGAGGACAACAGCGACATTTACGACGACCGCTACGGCGGCTACGACCCACATACCACCGTCGACATTATCCTGGGATATAAAATCAAACACTATCAACTTTCGCTGAGCGTCTATAACATCACCGATAAAGAATACTGGGAAGGGCATGGTGGATCCGCGAATCCAGGCAGAACCTATATGGCTAAAGTAGGCGCCACATTCTAGGAAAGAAACCCTTTCTAAAATGAACGCCCTGACTTGCGTGCTTGCATTTCAGGGCGTATTTATTTAAGCAATACTAAACACAACAAGGAGTTCGTATGGAATGGCTGGATAAAAGCGGCGTGGTCGGATACATCCTGGCAGGAATCTCCGTTGTAACCCTCGCTGTCTTTCTGGAACGGTTTTTCATGCTGCAGTTGGAACGCTACCGGATAAAAAAAGGCGCCGGAATCATGGCAAAGATAAAAATGCTGATCGACGACAATTTCGGAATGAACATATCCCGCCTGGAAGAGCTGGTCTCTTTCAGGGCTGAAGAGGAAATCGAACGGATCTCATCCGGGATCGGACTGATCCGGCTGTCTTCCGCGGTCTCACCCCTGCTGGGTCTGCTCGGAACCGTTCTGGGCATGATCGAAGCCTTCAAACAGGTATCCGAGATGGGCGGGAGCGTGAAACCGGCGGTTCTGGCATCCGGCATCTGGGTGGCCCTGCTGACGACTGCCGAAGGGCTCGTGATTGCCATAACCGCCTTTTTAATGCATCACTACCTGCAGTTCGTGGTATCCAGAATCGGCAAATATGTAACGCGCGAGGCAGACAAACAGATCATCGGAGTTCAAAATGGTTCGACTGAATCGCAACCACAAAAATGATAATTCGTCCACGATCGAAATCACCCCGCTGGTGGACGTTGTCTTCCTGCTGCTGATATTCTTCCTGCTTACGGCAACCTATTTCCATCCATCCATGGACCTGACCCTGCCTGAAGCCGAGTCAGCAACCCATCAGGAACACGAAGATCCCATTACCATTGCCATTTCAGAGTATGGCGAGATCGAGATCAACAACGTTAGCGCAACCCTGGAAGACATTGCCCGCATTCCAATAAATTCTCCGGTGCTGATCCTGGAAGATAAAACCGGGCCCTATGGGATTTTTATTGAAGTACTCGACACCCTGCGGATCAGCGGAATCGAAAAAATATCCATAGTAACCGATGAAAAAACTGAGTAGAATTATCTTATTCCTGGCGGTTTCAATGATCGTCCATTTGAGCATCACCCAACTGCTGGAATCTACCCAAACCAAACAAACCCCCTATCAGAGTGTTGCGGTCTCCATCATTAAAGCGGTCAAACCGGAAGAGGAAATACCCGAACCACCTCCTCCGCCTCCCCCAAAGCCGAAACCCAAGCCTAAGCCGAAACCAAAACCTAAGCCGAAACCAAAACCCGAGCCTATCCCGGAACCCGAACCGGAACCAGTCCCACAACCAGAGGTGGTTGAATCACCACCTTCTCCTGAGCCCGTCATTATGGCTGAACCTCAGGCAACGCCGCTCCCACAGCCTGCGCAGGTGAATCATGCCAGGTTAAAAAAGGATTACCGATCTCTGGTGGAATCCATTATCCGTAATAATATCTATTATCCTCAAAGCGCCCGCAGACGCAATATTCAAGGTACGGTCGAAGTCCTGTTCACTATTAACGAGCACGGAGAAATCTCGGATATCAAGATCACCAGATCATCGGGAAGCTCTCTTCTTGACAAGGCCGCTATCTATACCCTTAAAAAATGCACCTTCCCTCCGCCTCCGTCCGATCCGATGGAATATCCGATACCGATAACATACAAACTGATGGAGGCATCTTGAGGATATGCAGTCTATGATTGAAATCAGCACGTTGGAATTTTCATATATCAATAAAACCTCGGTATTTACTGATATATCATTTTCACTCCCAGCAGGAAGACTGTGTGCACTTATGGGTGGCAACGGTTCGGGTAAAACAACTCTGCTGAAATGCATTGCCGGGCTCCTGGTTCCTTCGCATGGAACCATCTCAATTGCGGGAACCCGGATCAGCAAACTTACGAAACGACAACGTGCCCGCCGGATGAGTATGGTTCCCCAGGAACATTCAACCGTATTCCCCTACACGGTTGAAAACATGGTGCTGATGGGCAGGGCTCCCTATATCGACGCATTCGCCATGCCCGGAGAGGATGATCTGTCCGTTGCGTATCAGGCCATGCAGGAAGTCGGCATCGAACATCTGGCCCACAAAATGTACTCTCAGATCAGCGGGGGCGAACGGCAGCTGGTCCTGATCGCCCGGTCTTTGGCCCAGAACACCCCGATCATGCTCCTGGATGAACCTACCAGCCACCTCGACTATCGCAACCAGATTCTGACCATGTCAATCGTCAGACGCCTGGTCAAGGAAAAGGGATTTCTGGCTCTGATCGCCACACACGATCCTAACCATGCCCTGTTCTTTGCCGATACGGTAATCATCCTGCACCAGGGGCGTATCCTGAGAAACGGTCCATCCGGAGAGGTGATAAATCGCGACAATATCAGCACGGTCTACGGCATTGAAGTACAGGAAATCCGGGATCATGATAAAATCAGATGGATCATGCCGGATGTGGAAATCCTCAATCACAGGAGAGAGCCGCAATGATTCGAGGCCGACACTTGTGCATGCTGATCCTCCCAGTGGCGCTGTTTGTGATCCCGGCCTGTCAGCCAGTACAGTCCAAAGGAGAAACCCACGCCACGAGAGTCATAACCGATATGACAGGCAGACAGGTACAGATCCCGGGCGAGGTCAGACGGGTTGTTACCGCCATGTACCCCATCGCCACCCAGCTAATGTTCCTGGTGAGTGCCCAGGAGAGCCTTGTGGGTATATCGGATTATGACATTAACGATGTCATGCTGCGTATCTATCCTCCTATGAAAGACATTTACCGTCCGGCGCGCTCTAGTGGCGGGGAAATTTCGGTTGAAGAAATCATCAAGATGAAGCCGGATGTGGTCTTCTGCCATATACGCAACGCCCGCGAGCATACCTTGAAAAACCTTGACATCGCCAGGGTGATTCTGAGACTTGAAAATCCCGAAGCCCTCATGCAGGGTATACTTCTGGTCGGCGACATCATGAACAGAACCGAGCAAGCCTGCAAGGTAGTGAATTACTACCGCTCGAAACTCGATTATATCAAACGCCGCACCGCCGGAATCAACCCGAAAAAAACAGTCTATTTTGCCGGTCCGGCCAAGCTCAGCACCGCCGGGGGGGACTTCTTCCAGAATTTTGTGATCGAGTATGCCGGTGGAATAAATGTCGGCCGGGAAGGTCGCGGCGGCTGGTGCTCGATTTCCATCGAACATCTCCTGGCCTGGAACCCGCACTGCATCTTCATCGGCAACTACGGCACGGCATCCATTGAAAGTTTTACAGGCGATCCCCGGCTCAGAGATATCTCGGCCGTGAAAAAAGGGGATGTCTACATGTCGCCATACTACATTGGTTCCTGGGATGTACCCACGCCTGAATCCGTACTGGGTATTATGTGGCTGGCAAACATCCTTTACCCTGAAGCCGTTGCCTTTGATATGGCCAAAGAGATGAAAGAATTTTATACATTCTGCTACGGGTACACCCCTAAGCACGATGAGATTGCCCGCGTCCTGGGGGAAAAATGAGAAAAGTCCAGCACTACCTTGTCTACCTTATAGTGCTCAATATTTTAATGTTCTGCCTCTCCATGTTTCTGGGCCGGTATCATATTCCCATGGGAGAGGTTATTAACGCTATTTTCTCACCAATCATAACAAGTGGCTCGGAACCATCACGCATTGTCACAACCGTACTGTTCCATGTACGCCTGCCAAGAATCCTGCTGGCAATGCTGATCGGGGCCGGACTTGGAATTACCGGGGCATCCTTCCAGGGCATTTTCAGAAATCCCCTGGTATCGCCCTATATACTGGGGGTCTCCTCGGGCGGCGGGTTCGGCGCAGCCCTGGCGATTCTGCTCTTTAACAGCCCCATGGCAATACAGATCCTGGCTTTTGTATTCGGCATGCTAGCCGTGGGAATTACCTATTTTATCGCCCTTCTCGGGTACCGGATTTCAACCTATACCCTGGTCCTGGCCGGCATTGTAGTCGGATCATTTTTTACCGCCCTCATTTCACTATTGAAATATGTGGCCGACATTTACACCAAACTACCGGCCATCGTATTCTGGCTCATGGGTTCCCTGGCAGCGGTGGATATATCCGATATGTTGCGCACAGGACCAATTATCGCGGTGTGCATAATTGTGCTGATCATGCTCAGGTGGCGCTTCAACATACTCTCTCTTGGCTCTCAGGAGGCCAAAACGCTCGGAATTAATACAACGGTACTCTATTTGGTGATCATAACCCTATCCACGGTTATCGCCGCCTCGATCGTTGCCATCGCAGGCATAATCGGCTGGGTCGGTCTGGTGGTCCCGCACCTGTGCCGCATGATGGTGGGGGCGGATCATGAAAAACTGCTGCCGGCCTCTGCCCTGATGGGTTCGGCCTACATGCTCATGGTGGATGATGTCGCCCGGACTCTGGTATCACAAGAAATTCCCCTGGGAATCGTAACCGCTATCATTGGTGCACCGTTCTTCGCATATCTGCTGAAACGCCGCCGAGGAGGCAAACCATGATTTATCCGCTCTCGACCCTGTATGCCGGTTCCGTGGAACAAATCCCGTTCTTCCATTACTACCCAGGGCACAAAGCGCTCATCATCGGCACCTACGGCTGTAACCTTGATTGCAAGTACTGCATGAACCAGCATCTGCTCAACGAACCGTCGAACTTCTTCGACCTTGCACCCGAACAGGTCGCTGCAAAGGCCAAGACAAGCGGGTGCGATCTGATCAGTTTCAGTGCCAATGAACCGGCCGTAAGCTTCGACTATTTCATCGATATCGCCGAGGCCGCCAAAGAGTATGGAATTATAACCGGTTGCAGCACAAACGGCCTTTTTAATGACTCCCAACTCGACAAACTCAAAAACAGCATCGCTTTCGCCAATGTAAGCCTCAAGGGACCGTCCGAACAATTTTACCATGAAATGTGCTCTGCCGGCTCTCCGCAACGGGTGCTTACCACCGTGAACGAATTGCATGCCAACTCTGTCCACGTCGAGGTTACCACACCCTATGTGCCCTGGATCACCCCTGACGAAATGTTTTCAATGGCTGAAATGATCGGGAACGTCAGCCCTCACATTCCCTGGCATATCTTCAGGCTGTTGCCGGAATACAAGCTGACGGACATTGCCCAACCCGGCATCGACGACCTGCTCGAAATGAAAAACCGTGTTCTGAAATACCTTTCGTACATCTACTTGGAGAATTTCGCCAGTTCGCACTGGGTAGATACCTGCTGCCCGCAATGCGATTCTCTGCTGTTGCAGCGTATCAGCACCCGCGGTTGCGGGGCCCACTTAATGAAAATTCAGATAACCGACGGGGCCTGTCCGGTCTGCAGCCGACCCGTGGATATTATCGGCCAAGCCGCGATTGTAGATTTACTCAGTCTGGATGAAGTCGATCCCCGAACCGGGCTCATTGACGTGGGAGGATGGCAGAGCTACGTTGATATGGGATCCGGGGTTCCCAAAACCGAAGGACAGCAAAGTCCGGCTCGCCATATCATTTCAAAACATCCCTATCCCGGAGATATGAATTTCGAGGCCGACCAATGGGTAGTCGATGTAGCCCTCGACATCATCCCCGAGATTAAACCCGACCTTATGGTACTGACTTTTTCCCAGCCGTCACTGGTGGGCAGGCATATGCCGGATATAGAAACCTACCGGAGCTTTGTAAACAACACCATATCCGAAGTGGAACGTTTTATCAGCCAAGCCGCAATGGAGTATCTCATCGTAGGTTTGGGCGATCTGAATGATACCAAGGGCGTCATTAACCTGGAACAGCATATCCGGGGAGCGGCATCGGCTGATGAGGGCATTGCCTGTCTTTACGATTGCACACCCGTAGATGCCGAGCGCGTTAAACAGCTCGAAGGAGTTCGATCTGTTATAACCAGGCAAGAGATGCAAACCCGTCTCGGCCATGCCCTTGATCCGGACATCTTCGGGACATTTTTTGTATTGGCTCACAGCGGTTATCAGTTTCTGGCACTGTCTTCGAGCAGCAGATATGCCTACCGACAACCGGCCCAGGACACTCGCATACCCGTAATGACATCTCTCGATCGTTCCCCCGGCTCGATCAGGGACATCCGGGAAATAGCAGGCGAAATCGTAATCAGACAAAAACGCAGACTGGCCCTGATCCTGATCGAAGGCATCGGCTTAAAAACGTTCCATCTCGATTCACAACCGGC
>Ga0272441_10001216_pt1 | contig 55054 bp, 40 predicted proteins | sample SSMProp6N_FD_193582 | JGI IMG/M metagenome (GOLD analysis project Ga0272441, IMG submission 193582) | Marine sediment archaeal communities from Little Sippewissett salt marsh, Falmouth, MA, United States - SSM-Prop-6N | ecosystem: Environmental > Aquatic > Marine > Wetlands > Sediment ...
GCCATCGCCGACGAGCCGGTGTCCTTTCCCTCGGGGCTGATCACCTCCTACGCCGACTCCATCGTCACCCACTTCGGCGAGCAGGGAGCCATAGACCTGGGCATCGTGGGCTCGGCCGGGGTCAGTGACTTGCCCGGCATGACCGACGCCGCCCAGCTTCAGGGAGACCTCGCCGCCGCCTTGGCCGCGGGCATTCCCGCCGGGCGCATCCAGGTCTTCTCCCTGGACGGGCTGTTCGAAATGGAGGATCGCGCCGCCTGGGTGACGCTCCCGGCTCCCGTGGCCGCGCCCGTGGACGCCTCCACCCTCGAGATCCGCGAGCTGTTCAACAGCCTGGACCTTATCAGCGACTAGTGCCACCTTCGCGCTTTTTCCGGCTACGCAGAAAAAGCCACCCGAGGAGCACCAGCCCCCAGAGCCATTGCGACGGCAGCGCATCCGGACCCGCACGGCAGTTGCAGGCCTGCAAGGTTGCGCTCTCGTCGGGAGCCGCCGTGCCTCGCACTTCGAAGACCCGGGTCAGATAGCCGATGCCGCCCCGGCCGTCACGGACCACGGCGTGGACCACGCAGGTGCCCGGCTCCCGCGGCTTCCAGGTGGCCCGAGCCGGCAGACAGGTCCCCGGGCCAACGCCGTCGGGCGGCGGCGAGCAGTTCACGTTCGCAGGGTTCGGGCTGTCGTCCCCGGGCGGCGCGCCGAAGCCGCCCTCGTCAATGGTGCCGCAGGTGACGAACCACGCCACGTCCAGCGCGGTCTCCACGGGGGACGCGTCATCGGGATAGATCTCGTCGACGCTGGTAGCGTCCACCACGAGCTCCAGAAGCACCGAGACCTCGCCCAGGTCCGAGGCGTCCTGGGTGACCCCGAAAGGCGCGGATGCGTCGTGGGTCACGCCACCCACCAGCAGCGCCGTGGGCTCCGGGTTGACGTTGGGCTGCGGGTCCGAGGAGATCCTCGCGCTCTTGAGTGCGAGCAGGCAGTCGGGCGTGGGCGCCGCGTTGGCGACGGCGTCCAGGCAGCCCGTCCAGCCCACCGAGGAGCGAGCCGCCAGGAGCTCCACGAACACCGGGAAGAACACGTCGGGCGGGATCTGCAGAAAGGGCGGCACCAGGACCTGGGTCGTCCGACCGGAGGGAGCCCGGCACAACGGAGCGTCCGGCGCCGTGAGGCAGTCGGGCACCACGCCGTCGGCGGGGAAGTTGTCGCCCACACAGTCCGACAGCGCGTCCTCTCCCTGGGGCACGCAGATGAGCCAGTGGGCCTCCCAGTCGTCGCCAGGCCAGTGAACCCGGGCCTCGAGGGTGACCACATCGCCAGGGTGCGCCTCCGGGGGCTCGGCCTGGATGGTCAGCACCTGGGGCGCGTCAGTCAGCTCCGAGGCAGGGGCCAGCAGCTCGAGGGAGCAACCGCCCCCCGCACCAGCGAGCCACGCCACAGCCAACCCGACCGTCGCGGCGAAGCCGGCGTATCGGTGGCGGATCATCAAAACGCACCCTTGATCCCGATCGACGGGATGACCTTGTAATAACTGTACTTTCTCAAACCCAACCCCTTGTCAGTCGCGCCACAGTCGCGTTCGAGCAGAGTTTCGGCCTTTGGCCAGACACTCGGAAGATAGCACAGCGGACGGATCTCGCACTTTGCTTTGACCGGCCCCGCAAGCCCCTCGGCCCACCAGTCGCGCTATGGGGGCGCAGATCTCCCCACGGTAGCGCAGTCAGGCGCGCTGGTGTGCGGTCTGGTGGCAGCTACGACAGTCGGCGCTTGAAGCACCAAGTCGGGCCAGTGCCACCGCCGTTTCGAGCCGATCCGCTGAAGGCGGGGCTCTCTTTCTCCGAGTAGTCGGCCGCAAGTTCCTGGTGCAGTCCTATTTTTTTCACGGACTCTGTGCGATAAATAGCATGAGTTGACAAAGCGATTCTGCGGCTGGGCCAACGCCGGGCACCCCCTGATACTGGGAGAGTCTGGACGCATTGGTCGGTTGTCGACCGCGTCAGTCATAGGAACAGCGGTCCCTCCACAGACAAAGAACGGAGATCAGAGATGGATGTCGGCAACATTCAAGACTTGGTGAAGCGGTACTTCGAAAACAAAGACTTCATCACGAATGAGGAGTCGACCAAGATGGCGCTTATCGTGCCGTTCATCAGGTACCTCGGGTACGACCCAAACAGCCCGAAGGAGGTCCGTCTCGAGTACAGCGCGGAGTTCACTCAGGGTGATGGGAAGAAGTCACCGGATCGGATCGACTTCGCTATCTTCGACAAGACTGGCGCCAAGGCGCTGATGATCATCGAGGCCAAACCGCTCGGGACCGATCTTCAAAGCAGGTCACCACAGTTGGCTCGGTACATCGCACAGATGCCATATCTGCGATTCGGGATCATGACGGATGGGTGCCGCTTCCTTTTCTACGGCGATCTGGAGAGCCCGAACCAGATGGACTCCAAGCCGTTCTTCAGCTTCTCACTCGACGATCCGAAAGGCGACTGGGAGGCCATCGGAAAAGAGCTCGCCAAGTTCAGCCGTGATGCCTTCAACGCCGACACCCTGATCACAGAGGCAGAAAATGCGAGATACCGCCAGGCGATGATCGAACGGCTCTCGAAGGCCCTGAAAGAGCCGGCAGACCACCCGAAGTTCCTTTCCTGGTTGGTCGGTGGAGGAGTGTACAAGGGAACAAAAACGAAAGGCGTCTTGAAGAGACTCGGCAAAGTCGCCAAGGAAGCGATCTATCCTGCCCTCGGACGCGTAATGAGCGAGGAGTTCATCGAGAAGATAAAAGAAGGCATGGTGCGTAGCTGGGACGGAACCAGCGATGAGCCCAAGACTGAATCGGACGAGACCGCCAGTGTCGAGGCCTCTGATGCAGATATTCCTCCTGAAGACGAACCTCAGACTGGAATCGTTACAACCGCTGAGGAGATCAAGTTCCTTGAGACAGTGAAGGCGATTTGCGCCAAAGCGGGCGTGGCTCCAGATGACCTTCTCAGTAAGGATACAACCAACTACTTCAACGTGTCGTACCTCAAGCCCACCAGGTGGTTTGTCCGCCTATTCGGCGACAAAAGGCGACAGTGCATCACGACGCTTGTTCCGCTCGAGAAAGCGAAGGCCCTTTGCGAGGGTTACGAAGTGGACACGCCGCCCCCGGGGTTCGGCGTGTCAAGAATCTACATCGAGAGCGTTGCTCAAACTTGGGCCCTGCAATCTGTCATCATGCGCAGCTTGGAGATCCTCAAGAGTCCCAAACAGACACCGGAAGAAGGATAGGCTTTACTCACCCGGCGTCTCCACCTCCACCAGTGATCCGGCTCGCTATCCTCGGGACGGGGCACCAGGTCCACCACGAGTCCGTCCCCAAGCTGCAGCATCACCCGGCAAGGGAAGCCTAGAGGTCGCGTGTGAGGCTGTACTTTTCGATCTTAGTCGACCTGATGGGGATGTTGAAGACGGTTGGCTCGGTGGTTCTGTCTGCTATCGCGTAGATCTCCGGCCAAAGTCGGACCACCTTCCATGCACGCTCCCAAATGCTGATGTGAACCCACGACTTCTTGAAGAAGAACGCAGTGAGGCCAGATTCCCTAATGGCCTCTCGCTCAGCCGAGTTGATTCTCATTCGTACATCGGACGTAAGAACAACCGGGGGGGATGGCTCAACAGCAACAGCTCTTATCCAGACGACATCCGGGGTGTCCTCCGAAAAGCGATCGCGCAGGTGCTCGACCTCAACACGATCGTCCAACTCGTGGATCATCCGAGCAATGCGCGGAGCAAGGCAATTATCGACAAAAAATCTCAAGCAGCCTGTTCTAGATCATAGTTCACGGCATGCATTACGTCTTCGAGTGGTACCTCATACCAGCTAGCCACCAGGTCGGCGTTGTTGTCGTTTGCGACATAGGCAGATGACAGAACGCGCGTTGGTATGCCGGATCGATCAACAATCGGCTTTCCGAACGAACGCTGAGGATCTACGACAACCCCATCAGCGACATTCCATCGGAGCGCCAAGCGGGTTGTGGGATCGTACTCCAGCTTCTGGAGATACGGCAGCAACACCTCAGGGAAAATCTGTTGACGATGGAGAACGTCCAGTACACGATCTTGCCCCGCGTGGTCGATGGCGTGCTGAAACACCCTCTTGCCGTCAGTAAGCAGCCTTTCATGGGCAAAAGGATGCCGCTCGCTGAATATGTCCTTCATGGCAGAATGGACCCGCCGAACAGATTGCATTGTGACACCCTGCTCACGAAGCTGGCCAGCTACAAGTATTTCCACCAGGTCAAGAAAGCTCAGCAGGGGTTGCAGGCCCACGCGCCCCAATCCCGGTGAAAGAAGCCCCACGCTCCGAGCTCCCGCATTCACCCAGGAGCGAACCCGGTGTGACGGAATCCCAGTCAAGTCAGCGATCTCTGCGGTGGTGTAAATCCCCTGGCTTAACAAGGTCGGCATCACGACCCTCCAGTTTGATACTAGTTCTCATTCGCGGCGCGAGCAAGACCAAGATGAGTACGCGCCGCACGTTGCCGTCAGATGCCCGGACCCTACGCTTGCGGTCGGACTTTGCCCTGCGGACAACGCCCAGCTCGGCCACCCGTTCGCCAGCGCCTACCAGCTCCACGCGAGCCAGGCAAGGGGCAGCGAAGCCGGGGTCAATGCCCAGCAGCGCGGTCACGGGCTGGCCCCTCGTCGTTTCGTAGTGCGAGCCAGGCGTCGCAGGTGCGCTACCGCGGTGCGCACATCAGTCAAGGTGGTTCCTGGTGTCGCGTCTACCGCCTCGCGTAACGACCGGGCCAGGGCCGCCAGGATCGCTTGGCTCCGCGCGGCCGGCGACGACCACTTATCCAACTCCTGTTCCAGCGGATGGAGCGTGTTCAGTTTGAGTCTACTTCTCTTGTTCATCTCATCACCTCGTTGTCCAGCCCAAGCAGCACCGCCCAATCTGCAGCAGTCAGGGCGTTCAGATCCGCCTGGCTCGGCTCCTTGCCGCCCGCGATTGCGAGTAGCACCCGCCCCTGTCGTATCGCCTGCCATGCCCGCTGACGTTCGGCTAAAGCCTCGGCGCTGTAGCGCCCGTGCTTCCAGTTCGCCCGCCGGCTGCGCTCTAGTCCCTCGGCACTGGTGGGGCCTGTGCTGCGCCCACCGTGCAACGGGCAGCGGGTTCGGCCACGACAGGCAGCGCGCTTGCAAGGCGTGCCCGCCCGGGTCTTGGCGCCGCACCGTGGGGCGGCCCATGCCGCTTCTATCGGCGCTGCAGGATTGCCGTTGGCCAGCCGGCCGCGTCGGTGTTCACTCACCGCCGGGCCCCTTGCCCACGTTGCCGATTACCGCCTGACCACCTTCGGCGATCGTGACGTGCTCCACGCGCATTGTCTGGTTGGCCACGGTGCCTTTGAGCTTGGCCAGCGTCTCGGCCAGCTTCGTGAACGTCGTTGTCGCCGTGGCTCCCCTGCTCGCCCACTGCAGCCGGGTGCGCTCCAACGCTTCCCACGCCTTGCGCCGTTCCGGATGCGATAGCTCAAGGGCGCACGGCATATCGTCGCCAGAGTAGGCCTTTGCCATCCACCGCAGGGCATTGTGGTGAAGTTCCACAAGCAGGGACGCGGCCATGAGTTGCAGCGGGTCCTTCGGCTCAAGGCCAGTCACCAGTGCGTCATTATGGGCCGTCGTGAAATCCGGGTCGAGGATCCCCGGCTGCGATGCGAGATTCTGGACGTAGTCCACCAGGTGCGGGTCCACGTCGCAGCCCTTGTCGCCCCCCGGGAAGTCCGGGTGGGGTGGTTCGTCGGGCGGCGTGGCAACGTGGGTCAGCTCCACGCCTTGGGCCTGTAGCCGATCCAGATCATCACGCTTCACCCGGGCCCGGATAGTGACGTAGGGGGAACCCTCGTACAGGTCCGGCATCCCCGCTTCCTGGCGGTTTGAAGGCTTGCCCGTCCGGCGGGGACGCGCAAATGTCTCTGTCAGTGCTGTTGTGTTGCGCTTCGACATCGTCACCTACCTCCCGCGATCCATGGGGTCCATCCGTGCGATCGGGGGGTGTCCCCCACCTCGGCACAGCCCCCCCTGCCCGGCCTGCGCCCATGCCCGCTCCCAGTCTCGAAGCGCCACCAGGGCAACGCGTAGGTTCTGGGCGGGGTTTGCAGCGTCCAGCTCTGCGTCGGCCCGCTGGGCGGCCTCCAGGGCGCCAGGGTCCACGCCGTTGAACGTGTAGCCTTCGGATAGCATGGCCACTGCGGCGCGCAGAGCGTGACAAAAAGTCTCGGCTCGGAGCATCCGCAGGATCTCGGGCTTGCGCTCCACGAGCAGCGCGCGGTGGTTATCGGTCAGTGCCCCCCGCGGCGCGTCGTAAACGAGACGGTCGCCGTCCTCCTCCAGGTGGACGCCACGATCAGACAACTCTTGCAGAAGTGATGGGGCGGTCACAGCGCACCCCGCTCTCGCGATCCATCGGGGGGTGACGCAGTGCCGCTGTGACACGAATCTCTATTATCAGCTTCATAGAGAGAGATCTGTTTTTCTCTGTAGGGGGCGATATGGGAGATTTCCGTCACAGCGTCTACTGCGTCACCTGTCGCATGTTGCCCGGTTGTGCTTCCGTGTTGATTGGGCTCATTAGCCTCCGATTGGGCCTCTCGAACGCGCACGCCGACGAAGGTTGCTCCGCCGTTACGCTTTGGTCCGCGACGGATGCCCCGCTCCTCCAGCATCCGGTAGAACGTCTTGACCGCAACCACGCGCGCGCCCGTCCCATCGGACCATTCACGGTGGGCCGCGTGTAGGTCCTTCGCCAGCGTCACAGCCTCGGGGTCTGCCTCCAACCGCTCAGCAACAAACTCCCCCAGGGTGTCTTCCGCAGCGCGGTACTCAGCGGTGGCGACCTTGATCATCTCGGGGATGGCCAGCCCATCGACCTGCCAGGCGCGGCACCCCTCAACAGCCCATTGCAGGATCCCGGGCAACTCATCGCGCAACTTGTCCGGCAACTCGCGGTCCTGCTCGGGCTCGGGGATCTGTACCTCGAACGGCACGAGCAGCACCCGACGCCAGATGGCATCGCCAGGATCTGACACGCGCGGCCGGTGGTTCGTCACGAGCACGAGCTTGTGTGTTGGGTCGAACTCGAAGAAGTCCTGCCGCATGAAGCGAGCCACTACCCGATCTCCCCCCGTCAGCGTCTTCACGGTGGCGACGGCAAGCTTCGCAGTCTGGTCTGACTCGGACGCCACCGCTAGACGAAGGCCTCTCAGGCGAGCGCGCCCCGTGGGGTGTTGCTCTCCATGCTGGACGGGCGCAACCACCTCGGGTGGCAGCGTCCCCGCGTAGTCTCCGAGCACGGCCTGTAGCGTGCCCACGAGGACGCTCTTACCGTTGGCGCCAACCCCGTAGAAGATCGGTAGGATGTGATCCCGTATCACGCCAGTCAGGGCATACCCTGCAAGACGCTGGACGAAATCTCTTACGCTAGCGTCGGGTAGGACACGCTCGAGGAAGGCGTGCCACCTGGGGGCATCGGTGCGCGGCTCGTATTCACAACCAGCGATCATCGTTAGGCGCTCGCCGGGATTGTGGTCCCGAAGGTCGCCCGTGCGCAGGTCGAGCACGCCGTTCTTGCAGTTCAAGATCCAGGGATCGGCGTCCACCGCCTCATGCGTTACGGCCAGCGCGGGCTCGGAGCGGGCCAGCGAGAGCATGGATTCGATCCCCCGGCGCGTCTGTGCCCGCTTGGCCCGAGCGAGGTCAGCCCGCGCCGTTGCAAGCGCTCCATCGGCGCGCGTCTTCGCCGCGATGACCTGGGTGTCCGAGGGTGTTGCCTTCGCTTTCGAGCCCGCGCTCATGGCGACGGTCTCAGCTCCGGACACCCGCGCGTCAGCCTCGGCCAGCATGACGGCGGCAAGCTCACCGGCCACCGCTTGCTCGGGGTGATTCTCAGAGCGCAGCCAACGGCGATTGTCCCAAGAGAACCACCCGCCGAGGCTACCGCAGTACAGCAACCGCCCCGCGCTCTCTCGCGCGAGCCGACGTGAGTTGAAAAGATCTTCGTAGCGCGACAGACGCTCGGTGGTTTCGCCTTCGCCAGCGTCTGCTAGCCCCGCGCCGTCCGGGCTCCGATCTCGCACACCACCACCCGTCCTGTTGTGTTCGCTCGCGGGGATCTCCCTCGGGATAGCTTCCCCAGCGCGCCACCCGCTCGCGAACGTCTTGCGAGCTTCCTGCTCGCCCAGCCCCGCGGCAGCCGCCACGGCGACAAGATCCGCCTCTGCGACGTTACGAGATAGTCCGACGTGCCCAAGCTGGCCGAGATTGAAAGCGGCCTGATTCAGCCGCACATTGCGCTCACCCTCAGCTGCACAGCGTACCGCCTCGGTTTCGCCTTCAAGCGCGCTCTCAAGGTATGCCGAGGAGCAACCCTCACCGCTCGCCGCGCGCGGGCGCGTCGGTGGGGTCGGCCGCGGGCGTGGCTCGGGGCGAAGTAGGTCAGCGATCCACGGCGGGATCATGGGCAAGTCCGCGGGTGAGCACAAAGGCCAGATCCACGAGTAGCGCCCCGCTGGCGTCGCGCTCGGATCCACGAGAATGTACCCACGCGCATCGGCACGCACGTCCACGCCTCGAGGCAATCGCCCGGTGCGGTTGCCCACGTAGAAATCATCTGGCAGTCGCACGAGGACGTGATGTCCACCGCTGGGTGTGCTCTGCCAGGGACCGGGCCAAGTCTGGGGGTCGAGGACCTCCCCCTCGGGCGCGAGAGCGTTCAGGGCAGCGAGGCCGTTCAGACCACCCTTGACATCCAGATCGAGGACAGCCACCCCGCGCGGCGGAACAAGCCCGATGCATGGCCCGGTATACTCTGCCCAGAGGTCAACCACATCCTCGGCGCGATCGATCGCTTCGGTGCTCCACCGGCAGCCACCAAAAGGCCGCTTGTCATGGCCAGCCGGAAAGACGCCGTAGCCCAACTCGGCATACCGCTGCGCATCGAGGACGACCTGATGCAAAGTCGCCCCTGTAGGCTCCATTGTCGGCATGGCTAACCCTCCGAGCCGGCAGCGGCCACCTGGGCACGTGCGGACTCTTCACTTGTGGAGCCCGCCTCACGCTCACGCAGCCATGATTCGACATCCTCGGGCCGGTAGCGGCACGGGCCACGCGAGCCACCCAACCTCGTATAGACCGGTCCACGTCCCGCCCATCGCCATTTACGAATGGTTCCCTCTGCTACGCCAATGTATCGAGCTAGATCTTGCGTGCTCAGTAGTGCGGTCATGCGGCACCTCCTAGCACTTGATGTAGATCGCTATTCCTCCCAAAAACAGACCCCCATTGAATAGGGGCAGTTTATTTCTTCGGGCGCGGTCCGCGAGTCCCTTCCGGCAGAAGGTCTGGAGCGTGCTTCTTGACGGTGTCTCTCTTGAATGGCGCCTCGCGGTATATCTTGCCTAGCTTTGCGTCCGGATGCGCTGCGCGGAAATCCAAAACCCAGGCTCGCACATCATCACGAGCGGACCTGGCGGAACGGCAATCCAGCGTCTGCCTGGTCTCGCCTTCACCCGGCCACGCCTGCAGCCTTCCCGCACGGAGTCCAGCAGCGAACAGACTCAATCCGCCAAGCGCCGTTTGCTTGATATACATCCTGATTTGCGTGCGAAGGTTCTTGGGAACGCTCTCGGACTCCGAAATCATCGCCAAACCCTTGTCCCCCCACTCCATCGCAAGCCGGATGCAGTGCTCTGCCTGATCAAGCTCCCTCATCAACTCGCGCGCATCGGCGCATCTTGGGCATTTCTCTGGCGTCACGGGATCCCGTCCGCCAGCGTGAGCGCTCGAATCAGCCTCGTGTTCTTCAAGCTCCTCCAGCGCCACGTCATAGGCGCTGCAGAACTCCGCATTGCGATACACCCCCAGCAGGGCGCATAGCTTGTCCGCGGGGTTGTCGGGATGGTCCTTCTTTGGCCATCGAGGCCGCACCAGCACCGCGCCGTGAGTAACTGACCCATTCGCAGTGACCGAATCAACGGCCAATGACCGGAACGGGCCATCCTCGTCCAGTCTTACGGTGCTTCCGTCGCTCTGCGGCTTCCACCGAGGTTTGCACGGCTTTTCACCATCGTCTACGCTCATCTCTCGTCCTTCGAGCCCCGGTTGTGCTGTCCAGGCGCCCGGGATCTTCTCTGTCTAGTTCTATGGTCAGGCAAGATCACAGGCGGGTCAAGGTGCGGGCTCACTCGGCAGTCGACCCACGCATCCGAGTAAGGTCCTCGGCGGGCTAATCCAGAATGTCGATCATCGTCGCTAGAGGGCGATCAGCGGCCTCCTTGGCAGCGTCGATGCCTACGGCCCTGCAACCAACACAGGCGTCGTTCGCCACAAGTCCGTGATGCCTGCACCAAGTTCACCTGCGAAATTCAAGCCCCAACACCATGCGCTTCCATCGGCAAGAACGGCACACGTATGTCCAGTTTGTCCGCCCGTAGAGATATCAACGGCGCTGGAAATTCCAACGACCTGCACAGGCGTTTCTCTGTCCGTGTCCGTGCCGTCTCCTAGGGCGCCTCTGACGTTGAGTCCCCAACACCAGGCTTCCCCTGTATCAGTGACCACGCAAGATGTCGCATTTCCGCAAGAGAGATCAACCGCATCGACAATGACGGCCACTTGAACCGGAGTGAAGCTGCAGTCCCATGCACAGTCTGGATGGAACAGCCCATCTCCAAGATTGCCTACGTTATTATCCCAGCCCCAACACCATACAGTGCCGTTGTCTTTCAGGGCACACGAGAAATTACCGCCATTGTCAACGATTTGCACGCCCTGAAGGTATCCGGATGGATCGCCTGGATCTACTACTTGAACCGGGGTTGTGCTGTCGTTATTTGTTCCGTCGCCGAGTTGCCCATACGAACCTTGTCCCCAGCACCACGCTGAGCCGTCGATTGCTGCGGCGCATGTATGTGCGCTGCCCGCCGGACTGGCTGACACAGAATGTACCTGTGGGAGATTGATGGCAGGAACAGGCGTAAGGCTGCTGTTGGTCGTGCCATCGCCGAACACACCTACTGAATTCAAACCCCAACATCCGATCGTGTGTAAAGCGGTCGTGGCGCAGGAGTAGTTGTTGCCTGTGGATATCCTGGTGGCGCTGGGAAAACCGACCACCTGGACAGGAGAACAGGTCATTGAAGTCGTTCCGTCACCGAGCTGGCCAAAGCTATTCACGCCCCAGCACCATACCTGCCCCGACGATTTGACGATGCACGTGTGAGACACTGCTGCGCTCACGTCCAGCACGTTCGAAGCGTCAACTACGCGAACTGGCTGTAGACTGCAGTCGGGGCTCCCGCTACTTGGACAATTGTCGTGGACTGAGCTACAGTCGCCGAGGGTTACGTCGTAAGCGTTGGATCCCCAACACCACGCAGAACCATCTTCTCGTGTCGCACATGAGCGACCGGCTGCAACTGAGATACTTGTCCATCCACAGTCCTGCACACAATTCTGCCGAGTCTCACCCTTCCCGTATTCGCAGGTCCCGTTGCCGCAATCCCAGCACTCACTCTGGTCGTAGTAGCAATCGGTACCGCACGTTAGCCAGCCACCATCGTGGCCTAACGAAACGCACGTGGCAGTGCCTGGATTGAAAATGTCGCAGTCCTCTGGGCCTTCGATCTGACTGTTACCGCACGTGTGACAGTTGGCAGTGTTCACGGCAAAACACCCAGCCTGGCAGGTGAGCAATCCATCAATGTGGCCAGTCTCCGTCGTGCATGACAATGCGCCGAAGTCGGTGCCGTCGCAGACCTCCGGCCCGTCAATGCCGCCGTTGCCACACTCATAGCACCCAGACGTGTCAAGGACACACGACGAGTCACACCCAAGGTTGCCCGATGAGAGCCCAGTGGTGCTTTGGCAGTCAGCTCCGTTGAGGTCCGACTGGTCGCACTGCTCGGGGCCCTCGACTGCGTTGTTCCCGCATGTGTGACAGCCCGACGTATCTACACCCAGGCAATCACCGTCACATGACAATGCTCCATCGGTGTGCCCAGCGAGACTGCTGCAACTGGCGCCACCGAAAGTGGAGTTGTCGCACACCTCGGGGCCTTCGATTGTATTGTTGCCGCACGTGTAGCAAGCAGATGAGTCGAGCACACAACTGACGCATGATATCGTGCCCGAAGCGTGCCCCGTCTCGGTCCAACACGTCGCGCCGCCGTTATTGGAACCATCGCACGTCTCCGGACCTTCGATGGTACCGTCCCCGCATGTGTGGCAAGCATCGGTGACAAAGGACAGACAATCGGCACCACACACCAAGTCGCCAGCGGTATGCCCGGTGACGGTGGAGCATGTTTCGCCGCCCAAATCAGCCCCGTCACAGTCTTCCCCAGCTTCGGCGATCTGGTTTCCGCAGCTTGAGCAATTGGATGTGTCGAAACTGCAATCAGTTGCGCAAATCAGAAAACCACCAGCAAAACCGAGGTCAGCACAGGAGCTACCGCCGAGGTCGTTCCACTCGCAATCTTCCAGCGAGTCAATAACGTGGTCGCCGCACCACGCAGCTAAGCAAGTTGTCCTGCACGCGTCAGGGGCACTGTCGCTGTTGGCTGAACCGTCGTCGCATTCTTCGTCGCCTTCGACCGTACCGTTGCCGCACGAGGCTGCGGCGACACAGCCCGATGTGTCCCAGACACATGCTTCAGTACAGGCCAACACGCCTGACTCGTGCCCAAGTGACTCACACGTCTGCCCACTCAGGTCGGCGCCGTCGCAGATTTCTCCGGGCTCAGCGACCCCATTCCCACATGAGACCTGGTTGCTGTTGTTCAGGTTGTCATTTCCGTTGTTGTTATTGACGCCGCCATCGTCATCTCCACATGCCAAGATGAATAGAGAGGCCGTCACCGCCGCCACTATCACCCAAGTGGTGTCTCTCATCTTCCCATCTCCTTGTAGGTCTGAGCACCATGCTCCCCCGAGTGGGCGCACCTGTCAACTCGCCCGCTGTCAGCCAAGGCGCCTCGGTGGGCAGTCCGTCAGTCGTTGCCGCCCTCAACCGCTGGCTTCTTGAACGGTAGGATCTTCGCCACCACCTTGTCCTGGTGCTCCCGTAGATCGTCCGTCGTCAGCGGCGTGTAGACAGCGGCAGTGGTCCGGATGTCGGCGTGGCCGAGGAGTCGCTGTGCCACCTGGAGGCCACCGAGCCGGGCCGCCCACAGTCCGGCGGTGCGGCGTAGGTCGTGAAGGTGGATATCGTCGGGTAGTTCCGCGGCGGCGCGCAGCTTGAGCCAGGCCTTGTGAAACCTGCCCGCATTCCACCGGTGACCTACTACCTGAACGGCATCACGGGGAAGGCGTCGCAGCTCTTCCACTAGCGCTTCGGGGATGGGGCGTATGCTCGGGCGCTTGTTCTTCGCGAGAGGGATCGTCCATTCGGCTCGGTCAGGTGGGTCAAGGCGCAGGTCGCTCCAGTTCGCCCTAAGCACCTCGCTGCGGCGAGCGCCGGTGATAATGAGCCAGAGCATCGCCACCCGGAAGAACGGGTCCTCATGGCGCTCTACGGCCTCGTGTAGCGCCTTCATCTCGGCATCGGACAGGGTACGGGTTCGAGGCATCTTCCCGGCGACGATTTTGACCTTGCTCGCCTCGTTGGTGGGAATGAGCCCGCGACGCCAGGCCTCGGCGAGGGTGGCCTTCACGGTGCCGAGGCTCTGATTCGCCTCGGTGAGTCCGTGGCCCGTGTGCATCTGATCACGCCAGCGCTCAATGGTGGGGGCGTCCAGGTCGGCCAGACGCTTGTGGCCGAAGGCCTCGCTGGCTCGCTTCAAGTGGCGCTCCACTTCCACGAATGACCGGGGCGCCCAGCGGCCTGCGGCCTGACCCAATGTTTTGTACAACTCTGCCCACGATGCGAAGTCCCCTGCCTCACGTTCTAGCCGGCGTTCTTCGAGGGGGTCCACGCCCGCGCGCACCAGATCAACGATCCGTTTCCGCTCGTCAATGGCCTCGGCGACGGTGATGTCGCCGTAGGTGCCGAGCTTCATCCGGCGTCGGCGGGTTGAGCCGGGCGCGGTGTACTCCTGGAAGAACGACTTGCGCCCGCTCGGTAGGGCGTGGACTCCGAAGCCCTTAAGGGCGCCGCAGTAGGTCCGCTCGCCCCCGGGCTTGTCGGTGCGCAGGCTGTCCACCAGGCGCTTGGTGAGCTTCGGTCGCCGCTTGGCCATGCTGTGCCTCCATCGCCCATAGTCGCCCATAGACGCGCGTCAGTCACGCGTCAGTCGCGCGTCAGTCGCGTACAGGCATGATAACAGGTCAACACGGGGGCGCAAGCGAGAAACGCTTAGAACGACGCCTATAGGCGGTTTAGGGGCAGTTTGGGGGAACAGAGCTACACGGAAGCGCAACCCGTCAACAGGTACAAAATCAAAACGCACCCTTGATCCCGATCGACGGGATGATGGGCAGGCCGTTCAAGGTCGTGCTCTTGGTATAGTTGAAGTTCCACAGCACGAACTCCGTGGCCTGGTAGTTGTACACGTTCTGGATGTCGAGGTAGATGCTCAGCATCCACCTTTTGAACACCCACTTCTTGTCCACGCGCAGATCCAGCTGGTGAAACAGGGGCAGCCGATCACCGTTCTGCTCTCCGAAGACCGGGAGGTAGGTGTTGCTGTCGGCTGCGAAGATGCCCCCGCGGAAGGCCGTGGTGGGATTGCCCGACACCAGCCGGAACCGCAGCCCCACCTGCCAACCGTACTTCCACAGGCCGGAGATCACCACCGTCAGGATGTGCGTCTGGTCGAAGGTGAACAGGCGCCAGGGATCGCCCGGCTCCTTGCGCTCGGAGCGCATCAGCGTGTAGCTAATCCAGCCGAAGCACTTCTCCAGCTTCAGAAAACGAGGGCAGTCCTTGTCGGCGCTCTTCTTCACGAGGAGCTCCCCGCCGTAGACGCGCCCGAGGCCCACGTTGGCCTGGCTCTCCGACTCCACCTTGCCGTCCCGCCAGATCCGCTTGCTCGTGCCGACCACCAGGGCCCAGAGCTGCTTGTGAAAGCCGGTGACTCCCACCGAGAGCGATGGCCGGATGCGCCAGTTCAGGCCCAGGCTCGTGTGGAGGCCGCGCTCGTGGGAGATGGCCGGGTTGCCGCCCACCTCGGGGATAAACTGCGCGATCTGCGGATCCTGATGGAAGAGCCCCACCGCCGCGAGCAGTGAGACCTTTCGTTTGACCACATCGAGCCGCAGGGTCAGCCGCGGGTCGAAGACCAGCCGCTTGATGTTCTGGATGGTATACAGATCCAACCGCAGCCCCGGTATCACGGTGAGCCAGGGCACCGGCTTCCAGTCGGCCTCCGTGTACAGGGCCTGGTTGACGATAACGCCCTCGATGGACAGGTCGTCGCCGCCTTCGCCAACGCCCGGAAGGGTCGCGCTGCCCCAGGTCACCGTGCCGTGAAGGCCGGCGGACACCCGGAGGCTCTCGCTCACCTTGTTGCCGTAGTGCAGCCGCCACCCCAGCTCGCCGAACTGTTGGATCTGCTTGAGGTCGGTTCCGATCTCGTTGCGGGTGTACCCGCCGGCGAGGGAAGCACGCAGCTCGTGGCTGCCCCAACGCCGCCCCCAGAGCACCAGGGTCTTTTGAAACAAGGTCACGAAGATCGTGCGCCACTGTTCGGCCCCACGGTCGAAGATGCGCATGCGGTCGTCGGACCCGAAAGCGAGCACCTTGAGATGCCCGCCCCACAGGGGGTGATCGAACATGGCCTGGTAGTCGTAGTAGGCCGGCGAAATCTCCACGCCGGGGATGAGCGCCAGGACGGCGTCGATGTGGCTCCGGCGAAGAGACAGCGCGATGCTGCCCTTTCCCACGGGGCCCTCCACCAGGGCCCCGACATCCCACAGGTCCACGTCCAGGTACCCGTGCCACCCGTCGGTCTTGCCCTTGCGCGCGAAGACATCGATGATGCCGCCGGTAGCTCTGCCGTACTGCACCGAGAAGTTGCCGGGCACAAACTTGATGGAGCGCAACAGATCGGAGTTGAAGACCGAGGTGATGCCCAGAAAATGGTAGAGGATCGGGATCTCGTGGCCCTCCAGAAAGACCCGGGTGTCGTTGGGGGCAGAGCCCCGCACGAGCAGCAGCCCGATGCCGAAGGGCGCCCGGGCAACGCCGGGCATGTTCTGGATGGCCTTGAGGGCATCACCCTGCGTGCCGGGGATCTTCTGGATCTCCGGCAGGGAGAGCTGGTACTGGGTGACTTCCCGCCGCTCCTTCTTGCCGGTGACCACGGTCTCGTAGGCGCCGTAGGAGGTGCGCTCCACGTAGTAGGTCACCCGCAACCGGGCGCCCGCAGCGAGGGTCTCGGCCACCCCGAAGCGATGACACCCCGCGGCCCGCACCTCCACCCGATAACGCCCCGGCGGCACCAGGCCAAGGGTGAAGCGCCCCTTTGTGTCGGTGAAGGTCTTGGCGGCGAGGCGCCGACTGCCCCCTTTGATCCGGGACTCGGCGTAGATCACGACCTCGGCGTCTTCGAGCCCCTTTCGGGTGCCTTTCTCCCGCACCTGCCCGCCGAGCCGGGCCCGGGGCGCCCGAGCCTCCCGGCGCCTCGGCGGCGGCCGCACCCGGGGACGAGGCCGGGGGGACGGCCGCTTCACCCGGGGGCGGGCGGGAGGCGGCGCTGGCCGGGACCGCAGCCGGAAGCGATAGGCGACCTTGATCCTGGCCGACACGGGCTTGCCGTCCACGGTGGCGGGCTTGTAGACGAACTGGCCGGCGGCCTTCACCGCGGCGGCGTCCAGCTCCGGCGACAGAGACCTCGCCACCGACACCGCGGTGACCTTGCCCGTGACCGAGACGGTGACCAACAGCAGCACGACGCCCTGGTTGCCGGCCTTGCGGGCCGCGTCCGGGTAGGGCGCCCCGACGAACTTGATCAGCTTCGGATAGACCACCTTGCCCTGGGGGCGACCGGGAGCCACCTTGGGCTTGACCGCCCGCGCCGGACCTGCCCGCGCCGGACCTGCCCGCGCCGGACCTGCCCGCGCCGGACCTGCCCGCGCCGGACCTGCCCGCGCCGGGTCGGCACCGCCGGTGAGAAACACCACGGCCACAAGCCCCGACAAAGCGGGCAGATGTGTCTTCTGGCTGCTCAATCTTCGGGTCCTCGGGGCCCAGGGCGGTCGCCATCGACCCATAGACTATTGGGCGACCCATATCGTTGCTCGCGGCCGCCACCAAACAACATAACCAATCCTGGCCTCCGCGGTACCCCGCCCCACGTCGATTCGCCCTCCGCCAGTCGACTCGGACCGGTGACGCTTGACGGGCCACACCGGGCCACGTCATGCTTCGGCGACCAGGAGGATCCCATGACCACCGAGACCCGACAGCCCGTTCCCCCGTTCCGCGAGGTCTTCGGGCACCTGTTCCGTCTGGGCGTGGAGGTGCTCACAAAGGACCAGCTCGGCCTGGTGGCCAACGCCCTGCCCGACGAGACCCGACGGGGAGTGGCGGGGTTTCTGGGCGAAGCCGGGGTGGCGGCCGTGGCCGAAGGGATCGACGCCGACAAGGCGACGGTGCTGCTCGAGGCCTACCCCGCAGAGGGCGACGGCTCGCCCGACGAAACCGGATTCAGGGCGCTGTATCCGCAGGTCATGCTGGCCACCAACAGGGCCATGGATCGGGAGCAGCTCCACCAGGTGATCTCGGGGTTGAGCGGAGCCGAGGTGGCCAGCCAGTCGCTGTTTCTGGGCGTGGCGGGGCGGCGGGTGGTCTTTGCTGGCATGGACCCGGGCCACGTGGAGACGATCCTCGACCACACCGCGGACTGGGTGCTCATCGAGTCGGCCAAGGACGCCCTGCAGGGCCTGGGCCAGTACACCGCCCTGCTGGAGAAGCGGGAGCGGGTGAGGGGCAAGCTGCAAAAGCTCGAGCGCATCCGGCTCAAGGCCCGTCAGTCTCCGCGGGCCTTTTACATGAAGTGGGGCGACGGCCTGTTCAAGGGGCGGGAGGTCCTCTACAACGAGGCGGTGTTGGGCGCGGGCCGGCTGCGCGTGCGGGAGGCCGGCCTGCTCGGCGTGGTCCCCATCACCGTGGACGTCGAGGGTGCTCTCACCGGGCGCGGGACCAACCACCTGGCCACCGAGGTGGGGCTGCACCACATGGTCACCCTGCTCGAGCAGGACCACGACCGGGCGGTGTCGGCGGGGCACCTCCAGCGGATCAACCACGGGCTGGTGACCCTGGACGGCCGCCCGGTCTACAAGATGGAGAGCCGCCTGCCCCGTGACCCGTCCCTGGGCTACTACTGCCACCGGGTGGTGCACTACACCGACTACCTGGCGGCGGTGGACGTCAAGGCCGAGGTCTACGACTTCGAAGACCGGCTCGCAGAGGAGATGCACTACCGGGACCTGGACGCCGACCCGAGGCTCAGCGACGCGGACTTCGACCCGGCGAACCGGGCGTACCGGCTTTAGGGCGGGGGTTGGGCGGGGGCAGGGCGGGGCTTGGGCGGGGAGAGGGTGCCCTCCAGGGGCGCAGGCGTCAGGGTCAAGGTCAAGGTTAGGGCGCGACGACGGCCACCGGCACGGCGCGCTCGATGCGCAGGCCCACGCTGATGACGTCGGGGGTGCCGTCGTCGTCCAGATCCACGTCCGGGGACAGGGCCGTCGTCATCATCATGTTGCAGCGAAGCTCGGTGTCGGTGATCACCGGCGGGTTGGCGGTGTTGTCGCACTCGCCCTCGCCCTCCCCCTGAACCACGGTCTCGCAGCCCTCGATGGTGTTGTTGCAGGTGCCGTCCAGCAGCTCGATCATGCCCTCGGCCATGGAGCCGGTGGGATCGTCGGCGATGATCTGGTTCATCCAGACGAGCAGGGCAGGGAAGAGCAGGGTGTCGATCTGCTCGGCGGAAACGCCCCCGCCGACCATCACCTCGGTCCATTCGTCGACCGTGGTCGAGCCCACCATCTGGGTCGCCTGCAGATCGAACATGAGGGTGCCCATGCCCGACAGGGGGAAGGGCCTCCGAAGGTTGTTCGGGCCGGCCCTCCGCTCGTTCGCGGTGAGCCTGCCACAGACGTAGTCGTCAGTGGCCGAGTCCGCGTGCAGGGCCACGGTGTCGGTCCCGTCGAACATCGGCGTGGCGTCGTGCACCGCACCCTTGAAGATCTGGACCAGAACGTCGGCGTCGCGGTATAGGATCAGTGCTGGTTGACGCGGAGATCGGCAACGGTGTGGATGCCCCGCACCATGAGCTCGGCGCGTTCGATGGGGCTTTCGGGCTCTGGCAAGAAGACCAGGCCGCCCGGGAGATGGTCCCAGCGGAAGTACTGGCCGATGACGTTGCTCGACCCGTCCAGCCCGTAGGTGAGGACCTCGACGGGCTGGCCCCTGAGGTCGTGGCTGGTGCGCGTCACCGAGTCGTTGATCGTCCCGCCACCCGAACCGTCCACGGACACGATTCGGTACTTTAGCTGCAGACCGGGCACATACCAGCGTGGCAGGTTCACCCAGGCGGCGCGGTCATAGAGCTTGCTGTAATGGTAGTCGGAGATCCACGGGTTCGCGCAGTAGCCCATGATGTCGGTCTTGGTGTCGGGGTCGATGAGGACCTCGTTGACGATGTCCCAGCTCCACACGCCGATGGAGTTGGGGTCGTGGGGGTAGTTGTAGTCGATGGAGGCGGGATCGAGGCCAATGCCGCAGTTCACGTGCTCCAAGCCGTGGGCATGGCCGAGCTCATGGGCCGCCGTGTCCATGCCCACATCGTCGAAGCCCACGCCCAAGGCAAAGCGAAGCTGGGGGTTGCCCTCTACCGGCGGCGACGCGTTCAGCAGGGTCACGCCCAGCATACATCCCCCGCCGCAGAAGGCGGAGAGGGACGCCGCGGGGTTGAAGATCCCGTAGTAGTACACGTCGGCGCTCTCCTGGTCAGTGCCTCGGAAGCCCGCCACGGTCATGCCCACCTGCTGCCAGCCCGTGCCGTCCGGGCCGATGACGGAGTTCCAGTTGTAGGCGTCGCGGACCGAGACCTCCACGTCCGTGACCGGGTACAGCTGCAAGAACCGCTGCCGGTATCCCTCCACCTGGGTCGGGCCGAGGTTGGGCACCCGGCAGGAGCCGTCGGTGCAGTAGGCCAAGGGCGCCAGGATCACGCGGAAGGTGTTGATGATGCCATCCACGGTCACCGGCTGCATCCCCAGGGCCGGGAACCGGGCCGCCGGGTTGTCATTGCTGGCCTCCCCCTCCCTCAGCAAGCCCACCTGATAGGAAAGGAACTGGTTGATGGCCTCCCCGGGTACCACGAAGTTGGCCGTGGACAGGAGATCCTCCTCGCTGGACGCGGCGCCGAGGTCCACGCCTACCTCGTAGGTGTGATCGGCGTCGATGGTCAGCCGGCCCAGGACGGTCTGGCCCACCATGGACGGCTCGGCCTGGTAGAAGACCCGGATCAGGGCGTCCCGCCCGTTGATCAGCGGCACGTCGCACACCCGGGCCAGCCCCCCGGACATGATGGAGCACCTGGGCCCCTGGTACACGATCACCTCGGTGATGGCCACGCCGGCGGCGCCGATGAGCTGGGGCTGGTTCTGGTTCGTCCCCCCGGGTGAGTCGTCGCCACAGGCCCCGCCGACCCAGAGCGTCGCCAAAACCGCCAACAGCCGAAATCCGGTGGTCTTCATGGTTCCTTCCTGCTTGTGACTATAGGTCCTCATTGTCTTTTCCATACCGCATCCCGGTACATAGGGGAAGTCCCAAAATCCCGGGGACCTCCGCCCCTTCCAATCGCGGCGGGGGCCCGCTACTATGGGACGATCAATCAGCAACGGTTGGCACGGGAGCCGGGAGCCGATCTCCGCGGTGGGTGCTCAGAGGATGGAGCCATGCGAAACGGTGTCTTTTGGGCGGCGCTCGTCACTGTGACAATCTTTTGCGCCTGCGGGGTGCCGAACAGAAAATACTACACGCAGGTCGCCCGGGCCAACAAGCTGGAGATACACCTCAGGATGAAGCTCGACAGGATCGACTTCCTCGAGGCCAAGGAGAAGCTGGCCCGGAAGAAGGTCCGCGAGGGTCGAAAAGCGGACCTGGAGCGCCTGACCCGCCTCACCACCGGGCTCGCCCTGGTACGCGCAGCCTTGCTGGAAAAAAAGCGCGCCCTGTCCCAATGTCGGGCCACCCGGGCCAAGGTCCGACGACCTCCCCCGGTCAGCCTCACGATCCGGGCATCGAAGTGCGACAAACACGGCGTTACCGTTGCCCTGGGAGAAGGCATGATCCTGCGTAGCGTCGGACCCGCCACACGACGCTCCCGAGCCCGGTCGCGGGTCCGCGCCGCTCTGCGCCAGGTCCTGCCACCCATCGCGCGGTGCTACCTCAAGGCGACCACCCAAAAGCCCCAAGCGATCCCGGGGAACCTCGTCGTCACCCTGCGCATCGACAAGCGAGGCCGGGCTCGAAGGGTGAGGGCCGTACATCGCGGCCTGCCCGCGCGCCGGGTGGTCAGGTGCGTCCTCAAGGCCCTCCGACGGCTGAAGGTAGCCGACCTGGATGGCCCGTTCTTCGCCGCCCTGCCACTGCGCTTCGGTCGCTCCAAGACCCTCGCCGAGACCCTCGCCAAGGCCTGCGCGAAGCGCGATCGATCCGGTGTCGATCGGGCGACCATCGACCGGATCATCAACAGTCACCGCGGCGCGATCCAATACTGCTTCATCGGCTCGGGGCTCCCGGCGAAAAAGCTGCGCAAGGCCCGGGTCAAGGTCGCGTTCACGATCCTCGCCACCGGCAGGGTCGGCCCGGTGACCGTCGTCTCCTCCGTCCTGGCACACGCCGGCTGCAACGCCTGCATCCTGCGCACGGTCAAGCGCTGGCGGTTCCCCCGGCCCGACAGCACCACGCCCATGGTGACGCCGGAGTTCCGTTGGCGAAAGAAGCGCCGCAGGCGCCGCCGCCGCCGACGTTGGCGCCGCCGCCGCCGACGTTGACGCCGCCGCCGCCGACGTTGACGCCGCCGCCGACGTTGACGCAGCCGCCGACGTTGACGCAGCCGCCGACGTTGACGCAGCCGCCGACGTTGACGCAGCCGACCCTGGCTGGGGTGTCCCGTCCCGGGTGCCACGGCCTCCGGCCGCATTGCGACCCCGCATCGGATCGCGCATAATCACCGCCATGATCGGCACCGTGCTCAAAAACACCTGCCGGGTGGTGGAGACCCTGGGTGAGGGCGGCATGGGCTCGCTCTATGTGGCGGAGCACAAGACCCTCCCCCGGCGGTTCGCCGTGGAGGTGCTCAAATTCGTGGAGCGCGCGTCGCCGGAGCTCCTGGCTCCGGACTGGATCGGCCCGGTTCTGGATCGCTGGGGGCGCCCGAACCTGCCCTTCTACGCGGACGTGGCGGGCGTGCACCTGGCCCGGGCGGGCGCGCTGTTCCGCCTGGGCAGGCGCAAGGAGGCGCGCCGAATGGTGGACCAGACAGTGGCGGCGGCCAGGCCGGAACGTCGCAAGGGGCTTCGTGCCATGTATCGGCGCTTCGTGCGCATGTGCCGGAAGATGGATCGGCACCCGAAGAGCCAGGGCCGCAAACCATTCAAGCCAATGTGATGGCACCGCGAAGGTCTACGCTCCCACTTCCCCCGCCGGGTGACCACCCGCCTGGGGAGCGACGGGTTTCGGCCGACCGCCCCGAGACCTGGACCATCGAGTGGGACGGCCATGACGGGCTCGCCTTCGAGGCCTACGCCTCTTGCCTGCGGGCCCCCTACCTGCAGAACGTCACCACAGACAGCGCCACGATCCTGTGGCGGGTGAGCCCCATCGCTGACATCGGCGGGCTGGCGCGCCTCCTCGACCGGCTGACGCCCGGCACGCCCTTCGCGATCCGAGTGGGGGAGGCCGGGTACCTGGGGTACACCGAGCGCGAGGTGGGGATCAACCTGGGATGGTCCACCCAGCCATGGGTGCAGTGGGAGGTGCGCGGCGACGCCGACTCCCTCGCCAAGGGGGAGGCGGTGGCCTTGTGGAACCGCGCGGCGAGCGACTACCTGGTCCACTCCCGACGGCGACGGGGCATCGACCTGGGTTGGCTCTCAGACACGATCAAGCGCAACCCGCTCGAGTGGCGACTGGAGGAGGCGCTGCCAGGGGCCCGGCTCGAGAACCTGCGCAAGGGCGGGCGAGCGCATCTGGTGGCGAGGAAGCGACGCTACGGCGTGGACCTGGGCTGGGGCGGTCGACCCGGTACACCCAACCTGGCGCTCGTGGGGCTGCACCTCGAAGCGACGGTGCTGGTGGCACCGGTGGGGACGCCCCTCGATCAGGGCCAACGGTACACCACGACGGACGGGGGGATCCGGGTGTCGGAGGTGTCGTGGACCTATCTGTACCGACCTGGCGTGGGTCCGGGCGTGGACGCCAGCCCGGACCTGCCGAACCTGCGGCTGTGCTCGCTCGACCACCGGCCCGTGGTCCAGTGCGAGGCGCGGATCACCGGGCTCCGTTCGGGCCGGGTCCACCACTACCGGGTGGTCTCCGCCGGTCGCGATCCGAGGTCGCCCGGGGGCGAGGAGCCCGGGGACGTCGCCCCCGCCGGGACGCTCCTGGTTGCCGACGACGTGACCTTCCGCACAGCACCCGGACCCGACCGCTCCCCCGGTGTTCGATGGCTGGCCATGGGAGACCTGGGGCCTGGCAAGTGGAAGCCGAGCTACGCCTACGACGTCTGCGATCTCTTCTGCGAGGTTGCCCGGCGCCACGCTGCGCAGCTCTGGCTCCCCCTGGGGGACCTGGACAACGACACCAACGGCCACCCCAACGCGGTGGATCCCTTCCTCTTCGACGTCTACAACGCGCACCGGAGCCCGGCCAGCGCGCGCACCACCTCCGGCCAGGCCTCCGGGGCCACCGAGACAGGCGTCGCCGCCTTTGCCAACCCGCGCTACTACGGCCTCTTGGGCGGGCTGCCAGCCTTCCCCACCTTTGGCAACCACGACATCTGCCTGCAAAACGGCGGGTCGGCGGCGCGGTTCCGCCGGGCCTACCTGGGCAGCTTCGTCCTGCCCGGCGCCGCGGACGGTTGGTGCCCGGCGGCGCAGGACTTCAACGCCGCAGGACGGGGCCACTTCTACACCTTCCGGTGGGGGCGGGTGATCTTCGTCTCCCTGGGGCTGCCCATGACAAAAGGCTGTCGGGTCAGCGCAGCCGAGGACTGGCGCCACGCCTGGGGCCGCCGTCAAGAGGCCGCCCTGGTTCGGCTGCTCGGGAGTCTCCGCCAGGCCGTGTCCGAGCCGGACGTGTGGCTGGTGACCTACTTCCACGACCACAACTGCGCCATCGGCGCCCCGGGGCGGGCCGCCTATCCGCGGCTGCTGCTCCAGCACGGAGTGGACCTCGCCCTGGCTGGCCACCGCCACCACTTCGAGGTCCACGACCTGGTGGACGGGGGGCGGCACCTGCGGTCGCTGGTGGTCGGCACCGGCGGCTTCGGCGACCCCGACCCGGGGGACCACTGCCGCCGCCCTGGCTTTGTGCTGCTGGACATCGAGGGCGACACCCTGCGCTACTGGAAGTACGACACCCACCACTGCGCGGTCGCCACCCCCTCGGAGACCCGCCCCCACGTGACGGGCACACCCCTGGGGCGAGACGCCCGCCACTGGCACATCCGGGAGTATTGCCAGATGCGCAAGACCGGCACCTCGGCCCACGAGATCATCGAGGAGCGCGACCTGGGCGAGCCGGTGTGTCGTTGAAGAACCCCGTCGCTCTGCTATAGTCGCGCGATGCAGCCAACGCAGCCGCCGGACCCGCAAGCGCCGGCCACGCTCGTCGACATGGGCCGCGGGGAGCTCGTCGACTCAGACAGCACCGGGGGGCACACCCTCATCTGGCTGTGGCCGTCAGAGCCCCCGGAAGCGCCGATCCACCCGCAGGTGGATCTCACCAACGGACAGCTGCGCGGGCTGGAGCTCCGCCCGGGGCAGTCCCTGACAATTCGCCGGGGCGTGGTTCCCGCGGCGACCCTCGTGCCGGGAGACGGCGGTTGGCACCTCGTGGTGCCCTCCGACGCCACCTACGCGGACGTGTCCCGGGCACCCACCCGGGTGATGCTCTTCCCCCAGGGCGACCTCGCCCTGGAGACCGAGGCCCAGGGCCCGCAGCGGTTCTGGCTGGATCTCACGCCGGGGGCCGGCCCAGCGGCGGCCACGCCCGTGGCGCCCTGGTCGGCCATTGGCGTGGGCCCCATGGTCCTGTGGTACGTGCCCCAGTCCCTGGTCGAGTCCAGAAAGCACGTCATGGGGGTGGATCCGGCCCTGCGAGAGTCCATGCCGGGGTTCCGCTGCTACAGCCTGTCCACCGCCGAGATGATCACGAACCTGCGGCGGCGGGCGCGCATGCGTAGACTGGTTCCCAAAAACGCCTCCGGAGACCGGTGGGAGGCCAGCCAGCCCTTCCTCCTCGCCGGCGAGCCGGGCTGCGGCAAGACGACCCTGGCGCGTGCGGTGTACCGGTCGGCGCTTGGCTCGGACCGGTTCTCCGTGGTGCACCCCGTGGCGGCCGAGGCCGAGATCGACCTGATCGAGCTCATGGGCTGCGCGAACTTCGCACACGACGGCGCTCGGGTGCCCGACCAGAACGGCAGCCTCGACACCGCCACCCAGCCCGACGGCGTCGTGCTGATCGACGAGGTACACACCCTCGGCGATCGGCTCTGCGAGCACCTCATCGACCTGCTCACCGAGTGGACCTTCCGCCCCCGGGGTGACAACACCCATCGCAAGCGCATCCGCGGGCTGGTGGTCTTCGCCACGAATCGGCTGGATGTGGTGCGGGATCCCCGCCGCTTCCCCGCCGATCTCTTCGCGCGCATGGGCGGCGAGGCGGGGATCATCGAGCTGCCGCCCCTGCGTCGGCGGCGATGGGAGGTCAATCACCTTGCCAAGGCGGCGCTGGCGGACCTGGAGCCTGCCCTCTTTTTTGCGCCCAACGCCATGCGCAAGCTCCTGCTCCACGCCTGGCCCCTGAACCACTGGGAGCTCGAGGACGTGGTGCGCGAGGGTCACAGCCTGGCCGCGGCCCAACACAGCGCCGAGATCGGGCCCGAGCTCCTCAAGGTGGCGCCGACCGAACCGGCCGCCGAGCCCGGCGCGCCGAGGCCCGCGGTGTCAGTGGCCCAGCCGGCCCAGCCGGCCGCTCCCGACGCCGCCGTCCGTGAGGCGCCGCCCACCACCAACCACCCCGTGGTGACCGGCGCCCCGTTTCGATTCCCCCGGACAACCACCTGGGCGGAGCTGTTCGGTGCCATACACCACCTGGGTGGCTTCGCCGAGGTGCGGGATGCCTGGCAGCACCAGCTGGGCGCCAAAAATGCTGCCGCGGTGAACCGACGCATCGGCCGGCTCGTGCGCTGCGATCGCTGCGACCCCGCAGCCTGTCCCAAGTGTTTTGTGGGGCAGCTCGCCCAGGTCGAGCCCGGCGCACTGGTGGCGCGCCTCACACAGATCGCTGCCCAGGCCCGGGTGCCCGAGGGCGAGGTGATGCGGTGGATTCCCGCTGCCCTTCGGGAGCTGGTGGTGGAGCGGATCGACCAGTTCCGAAACGCCGACGCCCGCGCGGCCCTGGCCAGCGCCGCCATGAGCGGTGACCCGGGGGACATCGAGAAGCTACTCACCACGCTGCGGCAGCAGCTGACCCCTGTCTGAGGCCGGTCCTGCGCTGGTCAACAGCCCCCGGCGCTGCCAGGACGCTTACAGCGGCGGTCGCTTGTTCCACCAGGGGCGCGCCTCTTCCACCTGTCCGGCCAGGCGCAGCAGGGTCGCTTCGTCCCCGAGACGACCGGTGAACATCATGCCCATGGGCAAGCCGTCGGTGCTCGTGCACAGGGGCACGGACATGGAGGGCTGACCCGTGACATTGTAGATGGGTGTCCAGGGCACGAAGGCGAAGGACTCGGCCGAGGCCTGGTCCAGGGTCGCGTCGGCCCGGAGGAGCGCCTTGGGCGCCAGGTGCCCGGCGAACCGCTCCAGAAGGCCAGCAAAACCGCCCTTGTCCAAAAAGCCCAGCCTCGGCGGCGGCTGGGACACCGTGGGTTGCAGCAGCACATCCACCTCCTCGGCCAGCTCGTGCACGGGCCGCACGATGCGCTGCAGGGCGCGCACGGCGGCGACGTACTCGCCGGCCGTGAAGGCACCGCCCATCAGGTGCGCCAGCCAGGTCTTGCTCTCGAAGTCCCGACGTCGGGCCTTGCGGCCCATGGCCCTCTCCCCATCGCCGATGGCGGCCCAGGTGTGCGCGCCGATGACCACCAGGTACGACTTGGCAAAGAGCGCGCCGTCAATGACCGGAGCCCGCTCGGTGACCTCGTGTCCCAGGTCCGCCAGCAGAGACACCGTCTCCTCGAGGCCTCGCAGCACCTCGGGGTGCACCGTCGCCGGCACGAAGGGGCGGCCGCTCCAGGCGATGCGCAGCTTGCCCACCGAGCGGGTCACCTCCTCGCAAAAGGGCACGTCCGGCCGGGGCTGAAAGTGGGTGTCGCCCGGGTAGTGACCGCAGATGGCGTCGAGCATGGCCGCGCTGTCGCGCACGGTTCGCGTGAGCACGTGCTCGACGGAGAACCCGTGCCAGTCCTCGGCGAACTTGGGGCCGGTGGGGGTCCGCCCCCGAGTGGGTTTGAGGCCGAAGAGACCGCAGCAGGAGCAGGGAATACGGATGGAGCCGCCCCCGTCGCCGCCGCTGGCCAGGGGCACCATGCCGCTGGCCACCGCCGCCGCCGAGCCCCCGGACGACCCGCCCGCGGTGCGGGTGGGATCCCAGGGGTTTTGGGTCGGGCCCCAAACCTCGGGCTCGGTGGTGGGCAGCAGCCCAAATTCGGGCGTGTTGGTCTTGCCCGCCACCACCACGCCCGCGGCCAGGTAGCGATTGGTCAGCTCGGAGTTCTGCTCCGGGCGGAAGTCGCGATAGAAGCGGCTGCCGCTGGAGTGGGGGACCCCGGCCAGCTCCGAGAGCAGGTCCTTGAGCAGAAAGGGCACGCCGGCGAAGGGGCCCCGAAGATCGTCTCGGGCCGCGGCCTTGCGAGCGTAGTCGAACATGGGGTGCACCACGGCGTTGAGCCGCGGGTTCACCTCCTCGATGCGGGCGATGGCCGTCTCTGTCAGCTCGGCCGCGGTGACCTCGCCGGTGGCGACCAGGTCCGCCAGCCCCAGTCCGTCGTGCTTTTCGTATTCGTCGAAGGTCATCATGGCGGGCATCCTACCAACGCCCGCCAACGCCGACAACCGCCGGTTCGGCGGACAGAAGCTACCGCACGCGGCCCTCGAGTCGGGCGATGCGCTTCTCCAGGCGCGGATGGGTGGAAAAAAGCTGCATGAACCGGCTCTGTCCGGAGATCTTCATGGAGTTCAGGGCGGGGACGCTCTTGGCGTCCACCAGGTCGTGGGTCGTCTGCAACCGCCGCAGGGCGGCGATCATCTTGTCCCGGCCGGCGTACTCGGCACCACCGGCGTCGGCGCTGAACTCCCGCTTGCGAGAGAACCAGGAGGTGATCATGGAGCCCAGGATGGACAGGACGATCGTCATCAAGATGTAGACGACAAAGCTCACCAACCAGGCGATCTCGCTATCCAATGCCTGGCGGACGGCCCAGGCGATGATCCGCGCGAAGAAGAGCACGAAGGCGTTGATCACGCCTTGGAGCAGGGTCATGGTCACCATGTCCCCGTTGGCGATGTGGGCCACCTCATGGGCGATGACGCCCTCCACTTCGTCCTTCTTCATGACGGCGAGCAGGCCCGTGGACACCGCCACCAGGGATTTCTTCTTGGACGGGCCCGTGGCGAAGGCGTTGACCTCGTCGGATTCGTAGTAGCCCACCTCGGGGACGGGGATCCGGGCCTGGGCGCAGCACCGCTCCACCATGTTGTAGACCATGGCCAGCTTGCGGTCGCCGTGGTTCTTCTCGATGAGCTCGACGCCCATGGCCCACTTGGCCACCCACCGGGAGATGAGCAGGGAAAAAAATGCGCCCCCCATGCCCCAGATGAGGCAGATGACCATCAAGGCGCCGAGCCGGGTGGCGCCCCCGATGGGGACGACCCCCGCCACGTTCAAAAAGTAAAGGATGGTGCCGATCACCACCAGGATCGCCAGGTTGGTGGCCACAAACAGAGACAGTCGTTTGCCCATGGGATACCTCCTCGTCAGGTATGATTCGATACACGCATTGGGGCCCCGGTGCAATAGCCACCTCGGGGTCGAAGCGATCCTCCGGCGCGGCGTGGTCTATCGGGGGGCGGTCGGGCTCCGTCCGTTGGATCTGCGCCTGGGGGCCGGCAGGAGGTGCGTCACGTACCACTGGCCTTGCCAGGAGATGAGCGTGTGCAGAAAGAGCGTGTAGCGCTTGCCACCGAAGCGATACCGCAGGCGGGCGAAACGGGTTCGGTAGTAGCCGATCCTGTTGTGCACCCGGCCGGGCTCGATCCACACGGGCGGTGTGCCTGGGCGAAGGGACTCGAAGGTGGCGCCTGTCCAGTCCCGCCGCCTGCGGCGAAGCCGTCGGATGTCCCGCTCATACAGGCCATGGATGTGCTGCCAGTACCGGTCCGGATTGCCCGCCTTCTTGAGGGGCGTAAAGGGCTTTCGGGGGAAGAAGAAGCCGCGGGCGAGGGCCGGATCATCTTTCACGATGGCGGCAAACAGGGTGCGGCCCTGGCGGGTGAGGTCGGGATCGACAGCGGCGGGGCGCTGCCGGTTGCTCCGGTCCACGACGGGGCGGGGCCGAGGGGCGGTCGCCGCGGGACGCGCCGCAGGCGATGACATCGGGCGGGGTTGCGTGGTCATCGGGAGGGGGCGCGCTGCGCCGGGTCGGGACGTCGGCGTCACGGGGGTCGCGGTCTTGGGGGCGGTCCAGGTCACCGACCGGGGCACGGGGCGGGCCCTGGTCGGGCCATCGCCACCGCAGCGGACGGCAAGGGTGACGACCGCGAGGAAACCGGTGACTGTGTGCAGTGCAGCGCGCATGTTGCCTGGAGCGAAATATGGCAGCAACCACCTGGGGAGGCAAGCCGAGGCCGATCGAGAAATGACGCCTCCTCAGGCGAGATCGTAGATGCGGCCGAGCTCAATGGCGCGCACGGCGCTTCGACCCAGGAGCTGCACGCCGACAATCATCATGGCGAACCGCGGGTCCTTGGTGTGGCCGTCCTTGAAGCGCTTGTAGATCTGCTGGGCGATGACCGCGATCTTGAGGAGGGCGTAGACGAAGTAGAACAGCACGTTGTCCACCGAGCGGCCGGTCTGCGCGGCATATCGTTCGGCGAGCTCCATACGGGTGAGGTTGCCCGGAAGGAGGGTCGGGCCCAGGGGCAGCATCTTGATCTCGTCGGGGTCCGACGCCTCCACCCAGTAGCCGAGGGTGGTGCCCAGATCCATGAGGGGATCGCCCACCGTGGCCATTTCCCAGTCCAGCACGGCGATGATGCGGGTGAGCTCCACGGGATCCAGCACCAGGTTGTCGTACTTGAAGTCGCCGTGGATGAGGGCGCCGGGGTTGTCGTCGGGCAGGTGGTCGGCGAGCCACCCGGCCGCCTCCTCCACCTCGGGGATCTCGTCGGTCTTGGCGTCGAAATAGCGCCGCGCCCAACCGGTAACCTGGCGCTCCACGTATCCCTTGGGGCGGCCGAAGTCGGCGAGGTCTGCCGCGGCCACGTCCACGCCGTGCAGCTCGGCGAGGCCGTCGATGAGCGCGGTGGAGAGACGGCGCATGTCACCGGGACCGAGGTCGAGCCCCGCGGGCAGCTGTTTGCCGCGAAGAATCACGCCTTCGACGCGGTCCATGACGTAAAAGGGCGCGCCGATCACCGTCTCGTCGACGCAGAACAGGTAGGGTGCCGGCGCCTTGGGGTAGACGCCCTCGAGCGATGAGAGGATGCGGTACTCGCGGCCCATGTCATGGGCGGTCTTGATCCGGGCGCCGAAGGGCGGGCGTCGGAGCACGAGCTGGCGGTCGCCGGCGCGCAGCAGGTAGGTCAGGTTGGAGTGCCCCTTGGGGAACTGCTCCACCTGAAGCGGCCCGCGGAAGCCGGCCAGCTCCGACGCGAGGTACTCCTCGAGGGGCAACAGGTCAAGCTCCTCTCCCTCCCGCACCGGGCGGGCTCCGTCCACGATGTCCTTCGTCATGGCGTGCCTCCTCAGGAGATCTGGATGCCGTAGTCCCGCAGGATGCGGCGGGCCACCACTGTCTTGTGCACTTCGTCCGGGCCGTCGTAGATGCGCGCCGCGCGCTCGTGGGCGTACCAGTAGGCCAGGGGGAGGTCATCGGTCATGCCCAGGGCGCCGTGGGTCTGGATGGCGCGGTCCACCACGCGCTGCACCACGCCCGCCACCCAGAACTTGATGAGCGAAATTTCCTCCCGGGCGGCGTAGGTTCCCTCTTGATCGATCTTCCACGCGGCGTGCAGCACCATGAGACGGGAGGCGTTGATCTCGGCGCGGCTGTCGGCGATCCACTGCTGCACGATTTGCTTCGACCCGAGGGGTTTGCCTGGCGCGAGCTCGCGGCTGGCGGCGTGGGTGCACATCAGGTCGAAGGCGCGCTCGCACACGCCGATCCAGCGCATGCAATGGTGGATGCGCCCCGGGCCGAGGCGATCCTGGGCGATGACGAAGCCCATGCCCTCGACGCCGAGGAGGTTCTCGGCGGGGATCCGGGCGCCGTGGAGCATGATCTCGGCGTGGCTGGCGTAGTCGCTGCCTCGGTGACCCATGACGGAGATGTTCTGGATCTGCTCGAAGCCCTCGGTGTCGGTGGGCACGAGGAACATGGAGGCCCGGGCGTAGGGGCTGTCGGCCTCCGGATCCGTCTGGGCCATGACCACGCAAAAGTCGGCGCCGTCCACCGAGGAGGCGAACCACTTGTGGCCGCGCAGGACCCACTCGTCCCCGTCACGTTTGGCGGTGGTGCCCATGAGCACCGGGTTGGAGCCAGCGAATTCGGGCTCGGTCATGGCGAAGCAGCTGCGGATCTCGCCGCGAATGAGCGGCATGAGGAACCGCTCCTTCTGGGCGTCGGTGCCGTGGTCTGCCAGGATGTCCATGTTGCTGATGTCCGGCGCCTGGCAGTTGAAGCAGTAGTGCCCCAAGGGACTGCGCCCCAGCTCCTCGGACAGGTGCGCGAACTCCGTGAGGCTCAGACCCGCCCCACCGAGCTCTTCGGGGATGTGCGGCGCAAAGAGCCCAAGCTGCCGCACCTTGTCCCGCACCACCGCCAGCTCCGGCAACATCTCCCCAAAGGTCTTGTGCTGAAACCCCCGCTCCAGCGGAATGATCTCCTTGACCACAAACGGCCGCACCATCTCCAAAACAGTCCGCACCCGCTCCGACAAAGAAAACTCCAAAACTCACCTCCAAGGGAAGGGGGACGTAGAGAGCCAGCTCGCTTTCCTGTCGGTTACTCGCCTGGTTTTCGTTGCTATTCCGAGTGGTTGAACAAGATCGAGCCACTGGCCGCCGGAAAACACGTCAAACCAAAGAAGCAACCGTCTCGCCACTGCACAGAAAACACGCACATGACCCGCATCACTCGATACCACCCCCACGGCGCGCTCGTCCACATGATATCCAATTTCTCATCTGGGGATCTTGCCTTGGAGATCAGCGGCGCCCGCGCGAAACACCTCGACCTGGTCGCGCGCGCCATGGATCAAACCGATTGGACGCCGCTCGCCTTCGCTCTGATGGGTAGCCATGCGCCCTGAGACAGCCGCCCGCGACGTCGGTCCGGTGCTCGCCGTCATCCGAAAAAGCGAGTTAGCTAACTACGTCCTGCTTCCCTATATTCCGGGGATGCCGGAGGTTTGGATTCTTGGTTTGATGGGGCTTGCCGTGGCGGGGGCTTTTGTGGCCAAGGGGGCGACGGGGTTTGGGGACAGCCTGATCGTGGTGCCGCTGTTTTTGTTGATGGCGGACATCAAGTTCGTCTTGCCGGTGGTCCTGCTGACGACCATCTGCGCGGACGTGTACCTGCTGTACCACCACCACAAGGAGGTGCACTGGCGCGGGCTGCCGGTGGTGATCGTCACGGCAGTGCTGGGCGCTGTGGGCGGAACGCTGGTGCTTCTGCGGGCCCAGAGCGACGTGCTCAAAATCGTCTTCGCCGTCTTCGTGCTGCTCTTCGCCTTTCGGATGCTGCTCAAGCGTACGAAGAAGACCACGCCCCGCCCCCCCAACGCCGCACTGGGCGCCGCGGCCGGCTCCACCGCTGGCTTCATCGACGCCGTGCTCGGCACGGGCGGCCCGCCGTTGATCATCTACTACGACTGGCTCGGCCTCGCCAAGACCGCCTTTCGGTCCACCTTCGTCATGCTGGCCTTCTGCCTCCACTCGGCTCGGGTCGCGAGCTACGCCCTCGCCGGGCTCATCGACCGCCACATGGTGCTCACCGCCACTTGCCTCGTACCGCCCATGGTCCTGGGCGCCCTCCTGGGCCGCAAGGTCCATCACCGCCTCAACGAGACCCTCTTCTCCCGCATCGCCGCCTGCGTCCTTCTCGTCGTCGGCGCAAAGCTCCTGCTGACCTAAGCGTCCGCCGCAAAACAACTAGACGATGCAGGACGTTGAGGCGCCCGGCTCGCGAGGCGCGCCGAGGCGCATACTTTTTGATATGCAACGAGAAGCAACGAAGCGAGCCGGGATGGATCGGCGTTCTGGGTGTCGAGTTTGATCAGCCTTTTGAGGCCCCGCTCAGCGAAGGCCCCGCTCCGGGGAACATTCCGTGGCCGGGCGCCGTACCATGGAAGTCGCAAAAAAACCGACCGAGAGGGAACCATGCGTACAACCGTGCTGTGCCTCCTGGCCGCCGCGTCCCTGGCGTTGATCCTCCCCAGACGCTCACACGCCCGGGCCAGCCCGCAGCCGCGCACCTCCAAGCCCCGCCAGAACCCGCGTGCCTTCCAGTGGCGCTACCGCCGTCTCAAGCGGACCATCGAGAACCAGCGCCTGGCCCTCGCCAAGGCGCACCAGGCAGCCAACACACCAGCGGCCCGGGCCGAGGTGCGGCGCAGGGCCTGGAAGCGCCTCATCTGGCTCGTGGACCGCCGGCTTTTCCCATTTTGGTACACCACGCGGTGGACCATCCGCGGCTCCACCCGCCGACCGCGCATGGGCTCCATCGCCTGCGGCACCTTCGTCTCCACGATCCTCGCCCACGCCGGCTTCCGGGTGGAGCGCGACAAGCTGGGCGCCCAGAACTCACCCCAGCTCATGAAGACCCTGACCACGAAAAAACACATGAAGCTCATGTGGAGGTGGTCCATCGGGCGCTTCGTACGCCGCCTGCGCAAGATGGGCAGCGGCCTGTACATCGTGGGCCTGGACACCCACGTCGGATTTCTGCTCGTCACCTGGGGACGCGTGTACTTCGTGCACTCCTCCTACGGCACGCCCGCCGTCGTCCTCAAGGAACGCGCCCTCAAGTCCCCGATCCTGGCATCCTCACGGTACCGCCTCGTGGCACGGATCTCTCACGACGACGCGCTCATCCGGAAGTGGCTCCGGGGCGACCGCCTCCCCACCTGGAGATCCCCGAAAAACCGCGGGGCCAGGCTCACGCGAGCCCAGCCGCCGGAAATGGTGATGAAAACCAGGCGATCCCGAGGCCCAGCCGCACATTGAGCCCAGCCGTCGCGTAGCCGAAGGGCCGCTCCTGCGACGGCCCAGCTTGACGATCTTTCCGCTTGACGATTCCTTTCGATGGGGCATACATGACGATATGACGAAATCCGTCAGGTCATCCAAGTCACCCCCGGGTACCCGCGGCGAGCAGACCCGGGAAAAGATCCTCCGCGCGGCGGGCAGGCTCTTCGGAGCCATGGGGTTTCGCAAGACCACCATCACTGAAATCGCCGAGGGCGTTGGCATCGGCAAGGCCACGGTATACCTGTACTTCCAGGACAAAGAAGACATCCTGGCCCACTTGGTGCAGCAGGAGACGGCAAACATTCTCGATCAGATGCGGCATGCCCTGGCCGGCGGGGAAACCGTGGGGGAGCGGCTGCGGGCCTTCATCCTGACGCGGTACCGGTCCATCCAATCGCTGCTGGACCTGCACCAGGCCACCTCGGCCATTCTGCTCGAAGATCTGCCCTGCATCCGCGAGGCCACGGATCACTACGGCGACCAGGAGCTGTCCATCGTGCAGACCCTCCTCGAGGAGGGTCGTGCGGCCGGTGAGCTGGACCTCCAGGACACGCACCTGGCGGCCGTCGCCGTCACCGGCACCCTGCGCTCGCTGGATCAGCCGTGGATCTTCCACCACGTACCCATCGATCTCGAACAACGCGTTGACGACCTCGTTCACCTTTTTCTTCACGGATTGATCGCACGAAAGGACGCACCATGACCCACCGACCCGCGATGCATCGCCGGGCGACTGTGTGGTTGGGAGGATCTCTGAGCCTCTGCCTGGCCCTCGGGCTCGGCGCCTGCAACAAGGCTCAGTCCTCGGAGCCGGCCCGGGCCCAGGCGGGCGGCAACCTCCAGGGCCCGCCCAAGGTCACCGTGGTGTCGCCCGAGCCCTCCACGGGGGGCGACGTCATCATGGGCACCCTGGTGCCCAACCGGCAGATCACCGTCACTCCCCAGGCCACCGGTCGCATCCAGAAGGTCCACGCCAAGCTGGGCGACTACGTCAAGGAGGGGGATCCCCTGGTGACCCTGGATCCCAAGGACGCCAACCTCGGCATGTACCGGGCCTCGGCGTCGGTGGGCGTGGCCAAGGCGGCCCTGCACCTGGCCCAGACCGGCCTCGCGAACGCCAGGACCGAGCACAAGCGCTTCAAGAAGCTCTACGAGAACAAGACCATCCCCGAGGCCACCTTCACCAAGATCAAGACGGCCTGGCTCATGGCCAAGGCCCAGGTGAACCTGGCCAGGCAGCAGCTCGCGCTCGCCAACGCCGGCGCCGCCGGGGCCTTCAAGAACCGCAAGGACACCGTGACCCGAGCGCCCTTCGGCGGCATCGTGACCCGCGTGATGCTGCACAAGGGGGACATGGTGCGCTCCATGCCGCCGTCGCACGTGATGCTCTTCGCCGACGTGACGCCCGTCATCGCGGAGGCCACCGTGGGCGAGCTGCAGCTGACCAAATTGCCCAAGGCCGGGCAGCCCGTCAGGCTGGTGTTCCCTGGCCTGGGCAACCGGGTGATGACGCCCAAGATGGGACGGGTCCTGCCCGCCCTGAACGCGATGACCCGGGCCGCCACCCTGCGCATTGATCTGCCCAACGCCGATCGCACCCTCCAGATCGGCCTCTCCGTGGAGATCCACCTGGACGCCAGCTCCGGCGAGCAGCTCGTCCTTCCGGCCACCGCTCTGAAGAAGGACGGCGCAGGCAACGTGGTGTTCCGGGTGAGCAAGAGCGGCCTGATCGAGCGGGTGGCCGTGGAAACGGGCGCTCGCCGTGGTCCCCGGGTCGTGGTGCGCTCCGGCGTCAGCCGGTCCGACCGGATCGTCGCCGACGCCTCCCAGCAGGGCCTCGCCGTGGGTCAACGCGTCGCCGCGATCACCATCCAGTAGGGCGCACCCATGAAGCTCGCCGAAGTCTCGATCAAGCGCCCGGTCTTTGCGACCATGATGATCGCCGCCCTCATGGTGCTAGGGCTCTTCTCCTACCCGAAGGTCGGCGTGGACCTGTTCCCCAACGTGGACTTCCCCTATGTCTCCGTCACCGCGGTCTACCCCGGCGCCGACCCCGAGGTCATCGAAGACAAGGTCGTCGACAAGCTCGAGGAGGCCATCTCCACCATCAACGGCATCAAGTCCCTGCGATCCATCTCGGTGGAGAACGTGGGCCAGGTCATCGTGGAGTTCGAGCTGGCCGTGGACGCGGACCGTGCCGCCCAGGACGTGCGGGACAAGATCGCCACGGTGAAGCGCGACCTCCCCAAGGAGATGGAGGACCCCGTGGTGGCCAAGTTCGACGTGGGCGCCATGCCGATCCTGTCGGTCACCCTGTCGGGCAACCTGCCCATCGGGCGGATGACGAAGCTGGCCAAAGACACCAAGGAGCGCCTCCAGAAGCTGCGGGGCGTGGGCGGCATCGACATCGTGGGCGGCCAGGAGCGGGAGATCCAGATCCTCGTCAAGCGGCAGCGCCTCTCGGCCCTGGCCCTGGCCGTGGACGACATCTCCCGGGCCCTGCAGATGAACAACCTCGACGTGCCCGCCGGTCGCGTGCAGCGGGGCTCCATCGAGTACACGGTCAAGACCAAGGGAGAGGTGCGCTCCCTGGGAGAGCTTCGGCGCATCGTCGTGCGCAAGATGATGGGGCGCACCATCCGCATCGGGGACGTGGCCGACGTGGTGGACACCGTGCAAGAGGCGCGCTCCTACTCGGATCTAAACGGAGTGAACGCCGTCTCCCTGGTGGTCAAAAAGAAGTCCGGCGGCAACACCGTGGCGGTGGCCACGCGTGTACGCAAGGAGCTGGCCGGTGTGAGAAAGAGCCTCCCCAAGGGCGTCACGGCCATCATCCCCGTGGACAACTCCACCTTCATCGCCAACTCCATCCACGAGGTTCAGTTCGACCTGCTTTTCGGCGGCATCCTCGCGATCCTGATCGTGTTCTTCTTTCTGGCGGACTGGCGGGCCACCCTCATCGTGGCCCTGGCCATCCCCACCTCGGTGGTGGCCACCGTGGCCTTCATCCGCTTCATGGGCTTCACCTTCAACAACCTCACCATGCTCGCCCTGTCGCTCTCCATCGGCATCCTGGTCGACGACGCCATCGTGGTGATCGAGAACATCCACCGTCACATGACCGACGAGGGCAAGACCCCCATGCAGGCCGCCTATGACGGTACGGCGGAGATCGGCCTCGCCGTCATGGCGACCACCTTCTCCATCGTGGCCGTGTTCGTGCCCGTGGCCACCATGGAGGGCATCATCGGCAAGTTCTTCTACGAGTTCGGCCTCACCGTGGCCTTCGCCGTGATGGCGAGCCTCTTTGTCAGCTTCACCCTCACACCCATGCTCTCGTCGCGTTTTCTCAAGATGCACCAGGGAAGGCCCAACCCCATCCGCCGGGCCTTCCTGTGGGTCCTGGACCGCATCGACAACGTCTACGCCGGGTTGCTGCGCGGGGCCCTCCGAGTGCGGTGGCTGGTGATCCTCATCGCCCTGGGCGTGCTCGCCTCCACCGGCCTGGTGGTGTCCATGATCGGCCAGGAGTTCTTCCCCGAGGACAACCGTGGGCAGTTTCGGGTGTTCGTGGAGCTGCCCCAGGGCAAGAGCCTCTCCGCCACGCGGCTCCTTTGCGACGAGGTGGCCACCAAGGTCCGTCGGCTCCCCGTAGTCGCCGACACCCTCATCACCATCGGCGGGGGCACCCAGGAGATCGTGAACCAGGGGCGGATCCAGGTGAACATGGTGCCCCGGAGCCGGCGCGAGGTCACTCAGAAGCAGGTGCAGGAGCAGGTCCGCCGGCTCTTCGCCGGGGAGAAGCGGGCCAAGATCTCGGTGCAGCCCATCGGCATTGTGGAGGGTGGCCAGGCCCAGCAAGCCATCCAGTTCATGCTGCGCGGCAGGGACCTGAAGCAGCTGTCCGCCGCGGCGGACAAGATGCTCGCCGCCATGCGGAAGGAGAAGGTCTTCGTGGATCTGGACATCAGCTACCGTGGCGGTCGCCCCGAGTACCGCGTGGTGCCCAACCGGCGGCGGGCCGAGGATCGGAACGTCCCCCTGGCCTTGATCGGATCGTCTTTGCGCATGCTGGTGGGCGGAGACAAGGTGAGCGACTACCGGGACGGCTCGGACCGCTACGACATCAGGCTCCGGCTGCAGGAAAAGGACCGCCGCTACCGGTCCGACATCGGGCTGCTCAGCGTGCGGGACATGAAGGGGGGGCTGGTGCGGCTACGGGACCTTGTGCGCGTGGACCGCGGCGAGGGGCCCGGGCGCATCGACCGTTCCGACCGCCAGCGGCAGATCACCATTCTGGCCAACCTCGAGGGCATCCCCCTGGGTGCGGCCAAAAAGAAGATCGACCGTCTAGCCGCCAAACACGTGCCCAAGGGCGTGGAGACGAGCTGGGAGGGCATCACCAAAATCATGGGCGAGTCCTTCAGCCACGCCTTCGCGGCGCTGCTGCTGGCGATCATCTTCGTGTACATGATCCTCGCGTCGCAGTTCAACAGCTTCATCCACCCCTTCACGATCATGCTGTCGCTTCCCTTCTCCTTCATCGGCGCCTTCGGCGCCCTGCTCCTCACCGGCATGACCTTGAACATCTTCACCCTCATTGGGCTCATCTTGTTGATGGGCCTGGTGACCAAAACCGCGATCCTGCTGGTGGACTACACCAACACCTTGAGAGACCGCGGCCTGCCCATCGACGAAGCCCTGGTCCAGTCGGGCCGCACGCGCCTGCGCCCGATCCTCATGACCACCGCGGCCACCATCTTCGGCATGATGCCCGTGGCCCTGGCCCTGTCCGAAGGCGGCGAGATGCGCGCCCCCATGGCCGTGGCCGCCATTGGCGGGCTGACCACCTCCACCATGCTCACCCTGGTGGTTGTGCCGGTGGTGTACCGGATGCTGAACCGCTTCACCCTCGGCCGGAGCCAGTCCCCCGACGCCGCCGCGAAAGAGACCCCATGACCGACGTGTCCCTCGATCCGAAAGACTATCACTGCACCGTGGACCTCCAGGTCCGCTTCCGCGACCTGGACGGCATGGGCCACATCAACAACGCCGTGTACTTCACCTACTTCGAGGTGGGCCGCGCCGCCTACCTCGGCGCCATCGAGTACCCCGATGACCAGGTGGGCGAGCTCCACGACCGTTTCCCCTTCATCCTGGCCGAGATCTCCTGCCGCTACCTGGCCCCGGCCACCATGGACGACGCCCTCCGCGTCGGCCTGCGCATCGACCGCTTCGGCACCCGGAGCTGGGGGTTCGAGTACCTCATCTGGCGCACCGCGGACGGCGAGCCCGTGGCCACGGGGCGGTCGGCCCAGGTGTTCTTCGACTACCAGGGGCAGCGCACCATGGCGGTGCCCGACTGGTTCATCGACCAGGTGGAGGCCTTCGAAGGCCGGCCCCTGCGAGAGTAAAGACCGCGGCCTACCGGCTGGCCATGATGGTGCCGGGGAGCCTGGGCTCGGGCTTGGGGGCGGGCGGCGCCGCGCCCTTCTGGGTGTCCCAGATGTAGGTGACCATCAGCTCGATGCGCGTGCCCTGGTAGCGGGAGTAGCTGCGGGAGTGCCGCGGGTCGAAGTACGGCACGCCGTCGGCGTCCTTCTGGGCGTCGTTGGAGAGGTTCGACAGGAAGGTCACCTTGGCGCCGACCTTGAGCACGTCCATGAAGGTGACCTGGTAGGTGGCGAACCCCTCGAGCTTGATGTCCTCACGGGTGTCGGAGAAGCGGGTGTCGTACCGGAAGTCGTAGAAGTCGTAGAAGGAGACCCGCGCCTCGCCGTAGACCTGGTGGATCCCCCGGGAGAAGACCAGCGCCAGCCGCGGTCCGTGGGACCAGCTGTTGAAGGGATCCAGGTTGGACTTGTCCCACTCGAGCCGGTAGCTCAGGGCAAAGGCGAAGTCCTTGCGCGCCACCATGAGGAACTCGAGATCGGCGCGTAAGAAGATGTCCCTGCGCTTGTAGGGGTCCACCTCCAGGTCCGGATTCTCGAAGTCTTCGATGGGCGCGAACATGATGTGTGCCAGCTTCTGTTCGATGTTGTCATCGAAGATCTGGTGCTCCGCCTCCACCTTGACGCCCCAGCGGATCTTCTGGTTCTGCCAGACCTTGAACCGAACCTTGGCCAGGTGGCTCTCCCGGTCCGTGTTGGCGTAGGTGTTGGTGAGGATGTCGGAGTCGTAGCTGGTGTTCGTGTAGTCGTAGCTCGCCTCGAAGACCAGGCCGACCTTGGTGTAGAGGATGAACGCCAGCGACGGGGCCGCCTCCAGGTAGCCCCAGACCTCCTGGGTCTCCCGGTGGAGCTTGAGGTTGACCGACGGCGTGAGGGTCATGGTGTCGCCGAGGTCGATCTCGAAGGCCGGCTTGACGCTGACGTCGGTGTTGCGCAGGTACTGCCGCCACCGCCCCTCCTCGGATCTCACCTTGCCGGTGAGCACGAAGCGCAGCCGCTTCAAGATGTCGGTCTGCAGCCTGGAGTCGACGCCGAGGATGGACGTCACGTCGTAGACCTGGTCCGCGCCGAACTGCCCCCGGCGCCCCAGGGCGGCGTTGTCGTCGTACAGCACGCCCAGCGACAGCTCTGTCCGCACCTTCGTCTTGACGACGTGGGGCTTTGCCTTGGCCTTGCCCTCGTCGTCCACGTCCTTGTCGCCGTAGGGGCTGTCGGCCACCGGCGGCCTCTGCTCGTCGGCCTCGGGCTCCACCGGGCGAGCCGCCCTGGGCGCCGCTGCGGGCCGCCGCTTCTTTTGGGGGGGTACCACCCGGGGGGCCTTCGTCGCTCGGGCAGGGCCGGGGGCCGGAGCGGGGGCCGCCACGACAGGGGCGCTGCCCATCACGAGTGTGCACAGGGTGATGAGACACAGGACCGTCCGGCCCATACCGTCAGCTCGTTTGCACATGGTGTCGATCCGTATCAGTAGACGCAGCTGGGACAGCCCTCGGCCTGGGACCGGGTCTCCTCGGCCTCGCTGCCGAGCTTCTCGTAGGCCTGGACCACCGGCTTGCTCTCCAGGGTGCGGGTGTTGATGCCCATGGTGGCGCAGCCCCCGAGGGTGGCCGCGGCCGCCAGCCCGGCGCAGAGCAAAGCCGCCCGGCACAAGAGGGCAGCGTGGTTTCGATTGGCATTTTTTTTAGATGTCCTCACAGGCGAATCCCCTCGCGAATGCCGCGCTGACCTCACACGGTCACTTCCACTTCCACGAACGTCCACGATGACGTGCAACCATCAGAGACCACGACCTCGATGCTGTACCAGAGCGAACAGCAGACATCGGTGGTGACCCAGTCGACTGTGGAGCCGCTGCCTTCGATATAGCCAAAGGGCGGCGTCCATGTGTACGTAAGATCCTCGCCCTCAGGGTCCTCGGCATCGATGGTGATGGTCGTCCGGTCTCCCAGGTCTATCTTCAAAGGCGCGGCCTCGATCGAGTTGATGACGGGCTCCAGGTTGACCGCCGGACAGGGCGGCAGGATCTCGACGTCCAGCGTCTTGGTGACGGGCTCGGATCCCGGCTGTCCATCGGTAAGGGTAACGGTAATCGTGTCCAGAACCAGCTGGGGCGGGGTCTCCCAGACGATGCCCGCGGGCGGCTCGTACCGAATCGATGGACCGAAACCATCGACGGTGCCCAGATCAACCTCCCAGGCAAAGCTCTCCTCTCCCATCTCATCACCGTTGCCATCCCACGCCACCACGGTGACCGTGGGTCGTTCGTCAGCTCGGACACGCAGACTCTCGACGACCTCTCCCCCGACGGTGAAGTCGTTGATGACGGGCTCGATGTTGGGCGACGGCTCGGGGTCACCCCACATACAGCTGGATGAGCCGACGGCGCACACCACCAGCAGCACGGCAAATGTCACAGCGGCACTACGTCGCATCGTCTCCTCCGACCTCGGTCCCGACCCCGCGGCAGGGCGATTGTTGACAAAAACGCTCCAGATTATACATGGCGCGTATCTACCTCAGGTTCTATAGCAATTCTGGAATATTTTGTCACGGGCGCGGACCGGGACGCGGGCGGCTCCTGCGGGAAACACCGGGTTTCGCCACGCCCCTTTTCGTTTTTGGGCCGCGTATCCGCACCACCGTGCCGGGGTGCTGATCGTCGGCCGCAAGGGAGGTCCAGCCCTCGGGCAGGACCGGCCGGGTGAAGTGGTAGATCACCCGGGCGTCCCTGGGCGACAGGTTGATGCAGCCGTGGGACCGTGCATGACCAAAGCCGTCGTGCCAGTAGGCCCCGTGCATGGCGTAGCCGCGCTTGAAGTACATCGTCCACGGCACGTGGTCCACCCGGTACCGCTCCGAGGCCTTGGCCTCGCTCTTCATGTCCGCCTCGGCCATCTTCTTGTAGATGCGGAAGGTGCCCACGGGCGTGGGGTACTTCCAGACCCCGGCCGCCACCAGGGCGGCGTAGACAGGCCTCCGCCCGCGGTAGGCCACCAGGGTCTGCTCCTCGAGGTCCACGTCGATCCACCGCTGGGCCGGGTGAAGCCCTGGAGGCGAACCACTCACCCGGGCCAGCCGCACCATCTCCGAGGAGACCCAGCCCTTGCCCGGGATGCTGTACCAACGGAACGCGCCGCGGCGCACCACGTCGTCCACACCGTGGGCAGTGTACCGGGCCAGGGTGGCCACCACCTTGCCCCCGGGCGAGGCGTGGATGTCCACCGGCGGGATCTTCTCGCCGATCTTGCGCCGTCGGCGGCTCACCATGAACACCAGGGGCAGCCGCAGGGCCGTCTTGGACGGCTGCGCCAGGTCCACCCCCTGCGCGCGCGACGGCCAGAACCGCCGCACCCGGGTCCCCCGGATGAAGTACCCCGTGGTGATGCGCCAAAACTTCATTCCCTTGAAGAAACGCTTGCCTGCCCAGCGTACGGTGTCGCTCTGGGCGACGGGCTTGCCCTTGCGGTCGGCGTACCCGTCGGGGAGAGTCCAGTAGACCTTGGCACCACCCGTACGAATATACCCGTAGGTGCCCGGCGTGAGCCGGTTGGCGCCCAGGGAGGGTCGGCGCCTGGCCAGGGGTGGGCGCCGATCCCGGCGCAGGTTCGTGCAGCAGACATAGGCTCCCTCGGCCAGCCTGAGGAACCCCGCGGCGCAGCCTTCTCCCTTCACCTTCACTACGCGGGGCAGGCGGGTGACCTTGGCGATGCTGCCCATGATGCGCGCCCGGATGGAGGGGCGCCGGAACACCGCCACGGGCCGGATGACCCGCCAAGAGCCCTGGTCCTGAGCCGGAGCGAGGGTCAGCGGAGCTTCGCCAGGGGCGTCCGTGGGCGGCAGGGGCGCGGCCCGGGCACCCACGCCCAGCGCGGCCCTCAGGGCCGCCGAGGCGCGGCGATCGATCCGCGGCACGGCAGCGGCCATGGGTTGCCCGGCGGCGCCGGAACCGTTGCCCATCCGGCGCTTCGAATCGGATCGGCACGACAGGACCAAAGCCCCCAGGAGCGACAGGGCTATGGCCATCCTGGAAATAGGCATGGTCTACCGTTTTGCCCAAGGCGGTGCTTATGTCAAGAACGTCGGTACCCGAGACCGCCCGCCACCAGCATCCCACCTGGAGATCGAGGGAATCCGCCGGAACCCATCGGCTGCGGCACCATCGGAATTCAACCGGATTTCTTCCGAGGCACACTATGCCCTTCGTACCCTTGGTGAATTGAAACACCATTGAAAACCAAGAGAATCTTTGCGAGCGGCCCGGGAAATCCGGTATTATGCGGAGGCAGGGATTTTTTCGTCGTCCCAGGTCAATCGCCAGCATCGACGCCAGGTAGGCTCGTACCTCCGGCGGAAACGCGGCACAGCCCTGGGGGAGGCAAAGGGCGAAAGGCCCCGGAACCCTGTCTGTATTGAGCTAGCAAACGAGGTATCTACACTATGGCGAATCCTCCCAAGGGCCCCTCCCTTCCCAACGAGGCGAAACGGCTCTCGGACGACGATTGGGTCATCGAGTTCGGTAACGTACCCGGGGCAGGAGCCGACGGGCACGTGGGCGATACCCAGACCTATGGGATAAACGAGTCGATCGTCAGGGCGGCCCAGGCGGGCCCCGACGCCCATGACGCGACGGTTACCCTGGACCTGCAGGACATCGTGGAGGTGGCTGAGCTGGCGCCGGAGCCGCGCCCCGCGAGGACCACCAAGCCCATGGGAGCCCAGCGCCAGCCTGGTAGAGCGGGCCGGCCCAGGGAGACTCTCCGAGGTCAGGGCGTGGCCGAGGACGAGATGGTGGCGGGCGCCTTCGGCACCTCGGCCAAGGTCGAGGGCTTCCACATGAGCCCCGGCACCATGGTCCACAAGTACGAGCTCATCCGCATGCTGGGCCGCGGCGGCATGGGCACGGTGTGGGCCGCCCACGACACCAAGCTGGGCCGCAAGGTCGCCATCAAGTTCCTCCACGGCAAGGCCTCCAAGAAGAAGGAGTTCCGGGAGCGGTTCCTGGCCGAGGCCCGCGCCACGGCCCAGTTCAACCACGAGTCCATCGTCACCATCTATGACGCCGGTGAGTACTCGGGCACCTCCTATCTGGTGCTGGAGTACCTGGACGGCGTGCCCCTGTCCAACCGGCTCAAGGACCGCCGCCTGCCCCACAACCAGGCCATTCAGATGATGACCTCGGTGGTGCGCGCCCTGGTGGAAGCGCACGCCCTCGGCATCATCCACCGGGATCTGAAGCCGGACAACATCTTCGTGCTGCAGTCAGGCGGCATCAAGGTGTTGGACTTTGGCCTGGCCAAGCTCTTCGACACCGAGGCCTCCCTGGACGCCGAGACCGGCGGCGACAACAAGGCCGCCATCCTGGCGGCGCAGCTCAAGGCCGCGGGCCTCGACAGCGACATCACCGGCATGGACAGCCAGTCGGGCAGCAGCAGCGTCAGCTCCCTGTCCTCGGACACCAAGCGCCGGCAGCTGCACGACAGCGAGGGGGACCTCACCCGCGCCGGCACGATCATGGGCACCTACGCCTACATGTCCCCGGAGCAGTGGGGCCTGGGGCGGGTGGACAAGGCGAGCGACATCTGGGCCACGGGCGTGATCCTCTTCCAGATGATCACCGGCGAGTATCCCTTCGGGTCCAAGGCCACCGAGACCATCATGGCCAACATCTCCAAGGTGGACGAGCCCGTGCGCTCGATCCGGGAGGTGGTGCCCACGGTGCCCGACGAGGTGGCCCAGGTCGTCGCCAAGTGCTTGCAGAAGCGCAAGAAGAACCGCTACGCCACGGCCAAGGACCTGCTCAACGACCTCGAGAGCCTGAGCGCCCAGGCCACAGGGCATCGCGTCATGCTGCGGGAGGACGAGAACCCCTACCCGGGGCTGTCGGCCTTCACCGAGCAGGACGCCAACCGGTTCTTCGGCCGGGATGCGGAGATCGCGCAGTTCATCGGCAAGCTCAAAGACCGCCCCCTGCTGGCGGTCATCGGGCCGTCGGGCGCCGGCAAGTCGTCCTTTGTGCGTGCCGGCGTGATCCCCACCCTGCGGCAGTCCAGCGCCGCGGAGTGGGACATCATCATTTGCCGACCGGGGCGGGATCCCTTCTCCGCCCTGTCCTCCGCTCTGATGTTGGGCGTCTCGTCGGTGGTCACCAACATCCAGTCCGTGTCGGACGCCGCCAAGGAAGAGACCGACATGACCCGGTCGCTCCGGGAGGAGCCGGGCAAGCTCGGCGCCTTGCTGCGAGCCCGGGGCCGGTCCCACGGCCGGCCCATCATGCTGTACGTGGACCAGTTCGAGGAGCTGTACACCCTGGTGGAGGACGAAGCGGATCGTGAGCGGTTCGCCACGGCCCTGGCCGGGGTGGCGGTGGACGCGGCCTCGCCCGTGCGCGTGACCCTGTCGATGCGGTCGGACTTCCTGGATCGCGTGGCCGAGAACGAGCCCCTCATGAACGCGGTCACCCGGGACCTGACCATCCTGCAACAGCCCGGCATCGAGGGTCTCAGGGACGCCGTCATCCGCCCCGCGGCCCTGGCGGGCTACACCTTCGAGGACGTCAAGATCGTCGAGGAGATGGTCTCCAGCCTCCGGGACGAGACCGCCGCGCTGCCCCTCCTGCAGTTCGCCGCGCAGAAGCTGTGGGAGAGCCGGGACAAGAAAGCCAAGCTGCTCAGTCGCGCCGCCTACGATCAAATGGGCGGCGTGGAGGGCGCCCTGGTGCGCCACGCGGACTCGGTCATCCAGGCCATGTCCTCCAACGACCGCCAGGCCACGCGCTCTCTCTTCCAGCGACTGGTCACCCCGGAGGGCACCCGAGCGGTCCTCTCCCTGGGCGAGATCATGGGGCTCTTCAAGACGCCCAAGGAGGCCCAGCGCATCCTGAACACCCTCACCGAGGCGCGGCTGCTGGTGGTGCAGACCTTCGGTGACGAGGCCGTGGACGCCCGGGTGGAGATCGTCCACGAGTCGCTGATCAACCGGTGGCAGACCCTGCGACGCTGGCTGGACGAGAGCCACGAAGACGGCACCATGCTCGCTCAGCTCCGCGAGGCCGCCCGGCAGTGGGAGGCCCGGGGGCGCCCCGTGGGTCTGCTGTGGACGGGCGACGCCATGGACGAAGCCCGCCGGTGGCGGCGGCGGTCCCAGGCCGTGCTCACGCCTCTGGAGGACGCCTTCCTCACGGCGGCCTTCCGCCACGCGGATCGAGCCATCCGGCGCAAGCGTTTCCTGGCCATCGCGGCCATCACCATCATGGCCATGGTGACCCTCGGCGCCATCCTGATGATGCTGGCCATCCGCAGCGCCGAGCAGACGGCCAGGAAGCAGGCCAAGCGCGCCAAGCTCCAGGCCGCGCGCGCGTCGTTGGCCGAGGCCAACGTCCGCAAGCAGATGAAGCTGGTCCAGGCCGAGACCAAGCGCGCCAAGGCGGCCGAAACCCTCTCCCAGGACCGGCTCAAAGAGGTGCAGAAGACCCGGGCCCGGGAGCAGAAGGCGCAGATCGCCTTGCGCCAGAGCTATACAGAGCTGACCAAGGCCCTCGCCCGGGCCAAGCGGGAGCGGCGCCGCGCCCAGCGGGCCACCCGCCGCGCCAAGCTCTATGCCCAGCGGTCCAGAGCCGCCGCCAAGCGCGAGCGCATCGCGAGGCTCGAGACCGAGCGCGCCAAGCGCATGCTGGAGCGGTTGCTCGAGCGGGAGCGACTGGAGGTCGAACGTCTCAAGGCCCTGAGATCCAAGGTCATTCAGAAGCTGCCCAAGGACTGATTTAGGTGAATAGATGAAACGCACGCACAACCTCATCCTGATGGTCGCCCTGGTGTTACCCGTGTCGGGGGGGCACGCGCTGGCGGCGCCGGCGAAACGCGCGGCGCCCGGGACGGGCAAGGCGTCCAAGGCCAAGCGCATCAAGATCGAGCTCCCTGCCCAGGACCTCACCTACACCGAACGGACCGCCAAGGACCAGCGGGACCAGGGACGCCGGCTGTTCAAGAAGGGCAACCAAGCCTTCGAGCAGCGGGCCGTGGACAACGCCTACAAGTACTACAAGGCCTCCTACAAGCTGTGGCCACATCCGCGGGTGCTGTTCAACATTGCCGTGAGCCTGGGCTTTTTGTCCCGGCCCCTGGAGTCGGCACGGACCTTCCGCAAGGTGTTGCGCTACGGCCCCGAACCCATCACCAAGCACCGGTACAAGCAGGCCTCGGAGCGGTACATCGAGCTCATGGGGCAACTGACCAACCTGATCGTCACCTGCACCGACGCCGGCGCCAAGCTGTTCATCAACGGCAAGCCCATCGGCTCGGCGCCCATGAAAAAGAAGGTCACCCTCGGGCCCGGCACCCACATGGTGACCGCGAGCCTGCCGGGCAAGGTGCCCTTCTCGGCCCAGGTCCGGCTGGAGCCCGGCGAGCTCAAGTCCATCAACGTGAACCTGGAGGCCTTCAGCGATCGCGTGCGGTGGCGCAGCGTCTCTCGCTACCACTGGGCCGTGCCCACCGCCGTCACCATCGGCGCCGCCGCGTTGGCGAGCGTCGGCCTCGGCCTGTTGATGTCGGGACGATCCACCGTGGGCGAGATCCAGGACACCATCAACCAGACCATCGCGCAGCAGGGCACCAGCCATACCTTTGTCTATGACACCAACCGCGAGAACGCTGCCCTGGGGTTGCAAAAAGGCGGCTGGGGGCTCATCGGCGTGGCCGGAGCCGCCAGCGTGGCGGCGGTCGTGCTCTGGATACTCAGAAAGAAAAGGGTCCGCTACACGACGAGAACGACAGGCCAAGGGACCAACGTCAAGATTAGGTTCTAGCTTGAGGCGCTGTATATGGTGTAAGCTAACCAAGGGCATTAAAGTTAGGTCAATCACGGGCGACAGTGCCACGAATGAGTTTCGGAGGAGTTGGTCATGATGATTACGAAGAGCATCCTCTCGCGCGGAGTGTTGCTCACCGCGCTGGTAGTGGTCGCGCTCGCCAATGGAAGCTGCCTCAAGGAGGTCGCCGCCACCAGCTGTGGTGACGGCTCTTTCTGCCCGGATGGGTACCGCTGTGTGCCGCAGACGGGCGGCACGGGCTTCACCTGTGCCCAGCAAAGCTGCGGCAACGGCATTTTGGAGCCGGGCGAGGAATGCGACAACGGCGACCAGAACTCTACCGAACCGGATCACTGTCGGGAAAACTGCGTCTTGCCCACCTGCGGCGACAACGTGCTCGACACGGGCGAAGGCGAGGAGTGCGACGACGGCAACACCGAAGACAACGACGCCTGCCCCAGCACCTGCCTGAACGCCCGGTGCGGCGACGGTTTCGTGTGGAACGTGGACGGCGGCAGCGAGGAATGTGACGACGGCAACGACTTCATCAACGACGGCTGTCCTTCGGGCCCCACCGGCACCTGCATCCTGGCGCGGTGCGGCGATGGATTCCGGCGGGAGACGGGCGATCCGGAGCAAATCGAAGACTGCGACTGCGGCGACGGATCGGTGCCCCTGCCCGCGGGCTGTCTCACAGAAAACTCCGAAGAGCCCGACAGCTCCTGCCGACTCGACTGCACCGCGTCGCGATGCGGCGACGGCGTGGTGGACCCGGGCGAGGAATGCGATTGCGGCGACGGATCGGGCGCGATTCCGGCCGGCTGCGACGGCTTCAACTCCGACATCGTGGCCAACGCCTGCCGGGTGGGCTGCCGGGAGCCCTGGTGCGGAGACGGCGTAACCGACGATGAAATGGGCGAGGAGTGCGACGACGCCAACTCGGACCTCACCGACGCCTGCACGGCGGGGTGCCTGAGCGCGCGGTGCGGCGACGGCTACATCTATGCCCTGCAGGAGACCTGCGACGACGGCAACAACGACAACTCGGACGGCTGCCCCGACGACCCGAACGGAACGCCGCCAGGCAACTGCCAAACCTCGGTGTGCGGCGACGGCTACCTGGAAACCGCCAACGAGGAGTGTGACGACGGAAACGTGGTGGACGGCGACGGGTGCAGCCACAACTGCACCGTCGAGGGCTGCGGGAACGGCATCCTGGACACCGGCGAAGGCTGCGACGACGGCAACCAGAACAACTCAGACGACTGCCCCGACGACCCGAACGGAACGCCGCCGGGCAACTGCCAGCCCTACGCCTGCGGCGATGGCTATCTGCACACCTCCGGCACCAGCCCCTACGAGGAGTGCGACGACGGAAATGTCCTCAACGGAGACGCCTGCTCGTCCGCCTGCACGATGGAGGGCTGTGGGAACGGTATCCTGGACATCGGCGAAGGCTGCGACGACGGCAACCACAACAACAACGACGACTGCCCCGACGACCCCAACGGTACACCGCCCGGCGTTTGCCAGCCCTACGCCTGCGGTGACGGCTATCTGCACACCTCCGGTACCAGCCCCTTCGAGGCCTGCGACGACGGGGACGGCAACAACAACGACTCCTGCCCCGACGGCTTCGGCGGGACCTGCCAGGCCGCGAGCTGCGGTGACGGACACATCTGGAACCAAGACGGCGGCACCGAGATCTGCGACGATGGGAATGGGATCAACACTGACGCCTGTCCGGACGGCGCTGGCGGCACGTGTCAGCTGGCGACCTGCGGAGACGGGTTCACGCAGGCGGGGATCGAGACCTGTGACGACGGGGATCACAACAACAACGACTCCTGCCCCGACGACCCCACCCCCCCCAGCGGTCCGCCGGGCACCTGCCAGACCGCGACCTGTGGCGACGGATTCCAGTGGAACCAGGACAGCGGCACAGAGGAGTGCGACGACAACAACCTGATCAACGGCGACGGCTGCTCCAGCTCCTGCCGCATGGAGGGGTGTGGAAACGGCGTGGTGGACCCGGGTGAGGGGTGCGACGACGGGAACCAGAACAACAACGACGCCTGCCCCGACGACCCGAACAACGGCGGCACCTGCCAGTCGGCCTTCTGTGGGGACGGCTTCCTGTTCAACCAGGGAGGCGGCACCGAGCTGTGCGACGACGGCAACGGCGTCAACACCGACGCCTGCCCCGACGGCGTCGGCGGCACCTGCCAGCCCGCCACCTGCGGAGACGGGCACCTCTACGCCGCGGGCGGGGAGCAGTGTGACGACGGGGACGGCAACCTCAACGACTCCTGCCCCGATGGTGCGGCCGGCACCTGCCAGAACGCCACCTGCGGAGACGGCTTCACGTGGAACCAGGACGGCGGCACCGAGACCTGCGATGACGGCAACGGCATCAACACCGACGCCTGCCCCGACAACCCGAGCGCCGTGCCCGCCGGCACCTGTCAAACTGCCACCTGCGGAGACTGTCATCTGTGGGCCGGCCACGAGGGCTGCGACGACTGCAACACGATCAACGGAGACAGCTGCAGCTCCACGTGTGAGCCCGAGGGGTGCGGCAACGGCATCTTGGACGTGGGCGAAGGGTGCGACGACGGCAACACCAACAACAACGACGCCTGCCCGGACGGCCCGGGCGGGACCTGCCAGCCCGCCTTCTGTGGCGACGGCTTTGTCCGGACGGGCATCGAGACCTGCGACGACGGGGACATGAACCCCAACGACTCCTGCCCGGACGGCCCGGGCGGGACCTGCCATCCCGCCACCTGCGGAGACGGTGCGCTGTGGAACCAAGACGGCGGCACCGAGGTCTGCGACGACGGGAACAACAGCAACTCCGACGGCTGCCCGGACAACGTGGCCGGCGGCGGCACCTGTGTGCCCGCCTTCTGCGGCGACGGCTTCCTCCGGGCGGGTGTGGAGAACTGCGACGACGGAAACCAGAACAACGGCGACTCCTGCCCGGACGACCCGGCCGGGATACCGGCCGGCACCTGCCAGAACGCCGTGTGCGGAGACGGGTTCCTCTGGCCGCCGGCCACCGGCGGCTCCGAGCAGTGCGACGACGGAAACACCACCAGCGGCGACAGCTGCAGCAGCACCTGCACCGTGGAGGGGTGCGGCAACGGGGTCCTGGATGCGGGCGAGGACTGCGACGACGGAAACCTGAACAACAACGACAACTGCCCCGACGACACGGCCAACGGCGGGACCTGCCATTGGGCCACCTGTGGCGACGGCTTCATATGGAACATGGGTGGCGGCACCGAGACCTGCGACGATGGCAACGGCGACAACACCGATGCCTGCCCCGACGACCAAGCCCCCCCCAGCGGTCCGCCGGGCACCTGCCAGACCGCCTCCTGCGGTGACGGCTTCTTGTTCGCGGGGACGGAGCAGTGCGACGACGGGAACAACAACCTGAACGACGCCTGCCCGGACGGACCGGGCGGGACCTGCCTGAACGCCGTCTGCGGGGACGGGTTCCAAAGGTTCGGCTTCGAGGTCTGCGACGACGGGAACATCGTGAGCTGCGACGGCTGTCAGGGCGACTGCACCCGGCTGGACGCCGTGTGTGGAGACGGGATCATGGAGTGCGGCGAGGGGTGCGACGACGGCGGCGGCGTCCTGACGGACGCCTGTCCCGACGGCCCCCTGGGAACCTGCCAGCCAGCGGTGTGCGGCGACGGCTTCGTCTACGCTGCCGGGGGCGAGGTCTGCGACGACTCGAACACCGTGAGCTGCGACGGCTGCATCTCGAACTGCACCAGGTTCGACGACGTGTGCGGAGACGGGATCATCGAGTGCGGCGAGGTTTGCGACGACTCGAACACCGCCAACTGCGACGGCTGCGCCGGGACCTGCACCAGGCTCGACAACGTGTGCGGAGACGGGATCACCGAGTGCGGTGAGGTCTGCGACGACAACAACACAGTAAGCTGCGATGGATGCATCGCCAACTGCACCAGGCTCGATGACGTGTGCGGAGACGGGATCACCGAGTGCGGCGAGGTCTGCGACGACTCGAACACCGTCAACTGCGACGGCTGCAACGGGACCTGCACCCGAGTCGACAATGTGTGCGGAGACGGGATCACCGAATGCGGCGAGGCCTGTGACGACAACAACACAGTGAGCTGCGATGGATGCATCGCCAACTGCACCAGGCTCGATGACGTGTGCGGAGACGGGATCACCGAATGCGGGGAGGTCTGCGACGACAACAACACAGTGAGCTGCGACGGCTGCAACGGGACCTGCACCCGAGTCGACAATGTGTGCGGAGACGGGATCACCGAATGCGGCGAGGCCTGTGACGACTCGAACACCGTCAACTGCGATGGATGCGCGAGCAACTGCCTGAGGGCTGACGACGTCTGCGGCGACGGCATCATCGAATGCGGCGAGGTCTGCGACGACAACAACACAGTGAGCTGCGACGGCTGCATCGCCAACTGCACCAGGCTCGATGACGTCTGCGGCGACGGCATCGTGGAGTGCGGCGAGATCTGCGACGACTCGAACACCGTCGCCTGCGATGGGTGCGCCAATGACTGCACCCGGGCTGACGACGTGTGCGGCGACGGGATCACCGAGTGCGGCGAGGCCTGCGACGACAACAACACAGTAAGCTGCGACGGGTGCATCTCCGACTGCTCGCGGCTCGACGACGTCTGCGGCGACTCCATCCCCGAGTGCGGCGAGGGGTGCGACGACGGGAATAGCGACAACACCGACGCCTGCCCGGACGGCGTAGGTGGCACCTGTCAGGCCGCCGTATGTGGGGACGACTTTGTCCAAGCAGGAGTCGAGGATTGCGACAACGCCAACATGGGCGGCGAGGACTGCTCCACCGTGGTCGCGGCAGACTACGGGGGCACCTTGGCCTGCACCATGCCCGGATGCACCTTCGACACAAGCGGCTGCTACGAGACCTGCGTCGTGCACACCGACTGCGACATCCCGGGCGAGCAGTGCTATGCGGGACAGTGCCTCCCGGCGGGCGACACCTGTCTCGAGTCGCCCGAGACCATCTCCGGCTCCGGCGACATCCCCGGCAGCCTGGACAACATGACCAACCAGTACAACGGCTCGAGCGGGGCTGGTGGCGGCAACTGTGGCTCTGTGGCCTCAGGCTGCAGCTGCACCGATACCAACGGCCCGGACAAGGTCTACGAGATTCCCATGGTGGCCGGAGAGTACGTGACCATCTGGATCGAGCCCTCCACGATGTGGGATCCGATCATCTACCTGTTCACCGACTGCGGCAACTTCATCGGAAGCTGCGTGGAGGGCTGGGATCGCGTCCACAACCCATCCGTCGACCGGTGGTGGGAGCGGCTGGACTACGAGGCCACCGCGAACGGCACCGTGTACCTCGTGGTGGATGGGGATGAGCCCGCAGACGCCGGGGACTACACCCTGCACGTCAAGATGGGCTTCGCTGGTACTCCGGGAGCAGGCGATCTCATCATTTCCGAGATCATGAACGACCCCAGGGTCAGTGACAACGGGTGCGAGTACTTCGAAATCCTGAACACCACCGGCTCGGCCTACAACCTGAGTGGCTCTGACTTCTGGGACGACGGGAACACGTTTACCATCACCGCGGACCTCATCATCGAGCCCAATGCGTACATGGTCTTTGCCTGGTACTTCAACCCGGACGACAACTGCGGCATCGGCCAGGCGCTGTGGAACACCCAGGGTTTCGCGGTCTGGGAGTACGGCGGCTCGGGGTTCGACATCACCAAGAGCGGTGACGACACGTTCCGTATTCGAGACCCCTCGGACAGCCTGATCGACGAGGTGCCCTTCGACAAAGATGATTTCGAGAACCACGATGGCAAGTCGACGAACCTGTGCTCGAACCATCTGAACGACAGTGACAACGACATCGGCACCAACTGGTGGGAGGCAGATTCCCCCGACGTGTACGGAACGACCGCCAACAACTACGGCACCCCGGGCTGGGCCTATGGTGCCACCTGCAACTAGTGGGGTGGATCAGAAATCCGCGCGATAAGTTGCGTAGCAATTTGGGTTCCTGTTGAGGCACGAGGAGGGCGAATACCGGGAGTATTCAACCGA
>Ga0272441_10001217_pt1:0-12500 | contig 55052 bp, 44 predicted proteins | sample SSMProp6N_FD_193582 | JGI IMG/M metagenome (GOLD analysis project Ga0272441, IMG submission 193582) | Marine sediment archaeal communities from Little Sippewissett salt marsh, Falmouth, MA, United States - SSM-Prop-6N | ecosystem: Environmental > Aquatic > Marine > Wetlands > Sediment ...
CGACGGCCTGACCGAACAGGCCGACCGGGATGAGAAGAATCGTGCGGCTGTAATTCAGAGCGGCGATACCACCGGGCGCCAGATAGGCCCCGAAATAACGGATAAAGATTTCCATCGAAAACATCATCGTTAGCCCCACCATCAGCGGCAGCGTGAGAATGACATATCTTTTCACATCCGGATGCCGCAAATCGAAGCAAGGGCGGAAACTCAGCCCCACGCGGCGGGCGCCCCACCATTGCAGGGCGAAATTACCGATGAAGGCTCCCGCCATAACACCCCATGAAAAACCCTCCATTCCCTTCTTGGGGCCCAGAACGACACCGCAGAAGATGATGCCGAAATTGTATAAAATCGGCGCTAGGGCCGGTATCGCAAATTTTTCCCTGGCAAACTGGACCGCCATCAGAAGGCCGCCGGCAAAAAAGAAAAATTGGGCCGGCATGATGATCCGGGTCATTCTGACCACCTGGATCTTAAAAGCAGGATCTGGGCGCCCATGCGCAACGAGGTCGATCAATTGCGGTGCAAAGAGACAGGCGATCAGGATAAAAACCAGTAGAAAGCTTCCAACCACCGTCAAAACGAGGGAGAAAACATGCCAGCCTTCGGCCTCATCGTCTTTGGCAAGATACCGGGAGAAAAGCGGAATAAATGTGATCGACAAAAAGCCACTGGCAACAATGTGATTCAGGATTTCAGGGATGAAAAAAGCCAGCTGGTAGGCATCGACCGCGCCGCTGGCGCCGCCGATGTAGGCGATGACCATCTCTCGGACCAGTCCGATCAAACGGCTCAACAAGACTGATGCCATCATGATGAGCGAAGCGATCCCGACTTTTTTTTTAATCGAATAAGACATCGCTGATGTCGCCGTTCTTCGGGGCCGTATTTAAAAACCGGCGGGGCGCCGCCGGCAAATGGCCTTTTCGCTGATTTCTGGAGGCCGTCCCCGCTGAATCAACCCTGTAGTGGCGGTTTCGATCCTTCTATGGGATGACGCAAACCACTGATTTATTAACAGAAACTGCGCTAAAAGGCAAAAATTACCGCCGCCGACCGGGAGACTGTTATTATAGCACATAAATTCAATAATATAGATCGGTTTCAAACCGGTCGAACCGGCAACCTCGGAACCGCTAAATATCATTTCTTCTGCGAAAAAAAATATGGTAAGGAATCGGTAACAGTCACCGTTTGAAAAACCGTGTACAGGAGCTGCCGCAACGAGGCAACCGAGCTGCGTCAGACATGAGTATGCTTCAAGTGATTCGCGACTGGATTGACCGCCACTTTTCCGATCCGCAGATACTGGTTCTCGGCTTCATGCTGGTGATCGGATTCGTTTTTATCATCGTGTTCGGCGACATGCTGATTCCGGTATTTGCGAGTATCGTCATCGCCTATCTGTTGGACGGAATGGTCGTTCGTCTGGCCCGCTTCAAGGTTCCGCGCATGTTGTCCGTGTTGATTGTCTTTCTTGTCTTTCTAGCCTGTCTTCTGCTGCTGATCATTTTTCTGCTACCGCTTCTGTCACGCCAGATTGCACAACTCGTGCAGCAGCTGCCGATGATGCTGGCCGCCGGTCAAAACGAGTTGATGGGTCTGCCCGAACGATATCCGGATATTGTCTCGCAAACGCAGATCAAGCAGGTGCTCGACTTCATCGGCGTTGAACTGACCGCTCTTGTCAAGCGGCTCCTTTCGCTGTCGATCGCCTCGGTACGGGGGGTTATTGCCATCCTGGTCTACCTGATCCTCGTGCCCCTGATGGTGTTTTTCATGGTGAAGGACAAGCAAAAGATCCTTGGCTGGCTGGCCAATATTCTGCCGGACAACCGCCTGCTGGCAAGCCAGGTGTGGCGCGAGGTCAACCAGCAGTTCGGCAACTATATCCGCGGGAAAATCTGGGAAATCCTGATTGTGTGGAGCGTCAGCTATGTGACGTTCAAGCTGCTGGGCATGCAGTTGACGATGCTGGTTTCCCTGATGGTCGGCTTTTCGGTCCTGGTCCCCTACGTTGGCGTGACGGTGATTTTTCTGCCTGTGGCTCTGTTTGCCTACTTTCAGTGGGGACTCGGCAACCAATTTTTCTATGCCTTGATCGCCTACGCGATCATTCAGCTGCTCGACGGCAATCTGCTGGCACCTCTGCTGCTATCGGAAGTCGTCAACCTACATCCGGTAGCGATCATTGTGGCCGTGCTGCTGTTCGGCGGGTTATGGGGGATCTGGGGCCTTTTTTTCGCCATCCCTCTGGCCACGCTCGTTCACGCGGTGATGAAAGCCTTGCTCAACCGTCGCGTCGTGGGAACCCAAACAAATGAACCGGCGCCCAGCAATTGACAAACGCTCCGCGTTGCGGTCACCGGTGCGATCGGGCGCCATCACATCGCCAATCGATCGATTCAGCCGCCTGTGCCTGAACGTTTGCATTCTGCGACCGGGATCATTATATATGCTTATAAACGTGATTCGATATCCCAGCACCTCGGAGCAAGTCCGCAAGTCGTTTTGACATGGACGGTATCTCCGATTATCGAAGAGGATTCGTTTACCAGGCTCGTCGTTACTGTCTTATACCACAGTTTCACGTTTCTTGAAGCTGCTTTCCATAGAGATGGAGGGTTACGATGAATCCCGATTGCGACTCCGGCAAAATGAGATCTTATGGCCTGTGTCTCGGCGCATCCACCATTTCTCTGGTTGCGGTGGAATTGAACAAATGTGCCGACAAGGCCTCCACTTCTTACCCCGAACCCCGTATCGTTGCTCAGAGAGTCCAACCGCATGGTGGTGATCCCCAAAAGACGTTGCGCCGGGTATTGGCCGATCTCGCCCCCTCCCAAACACTTCGAATTGCCGTCACCGGCCGAAAATTCCGCCAATTCTTGAATCTCAGCTCAATTTCCGAACCCGAAGCCGTAGAGTATGCCTATCGCTTCGTCAAACCACCCGCGGTCGTCTGCCCGGCCGTAGTGTCAGCCGGCGGTGAGACATTCATGGTCTACGTCCTGGATCGCATGGGCCAGATTTCCAACGTGGTCACCGGTAACAAGTGCGCTTCCGGTACCGGAGAATTTTTCCTGCAGCAGCTGCGGCGGATGGATGTTTCCCTGGCAGAGGCTGCCCGCTGGAACGCGACCGTGGACCCTTATCAAGTCTCCGGTCGCTGTTCGGTCTTCTGTAAATCCGACTGCACACACGCCACCAACAAAGGCGTGCCGAAATCGAAAGTCACGGCCGGCTTGTGTAAAATGATGGCCAACAAGATTTTGGAGCTATTAAAAAAAGTCGACCGGCGGAACATCATGATCGTCGGCGGCACGACCCAAAATCGAATGATGATCGCCTACTTGCAGGAGCAGATACCCGGGCTGATCGTCCCCAAGGAGGCTGCTTACTTCGAAGCCTTGGGGGCCGCCTTGTGGGCACTGGAAAACACGACCCGGCCCCTGCCCGCAATAGCCGACCTCTTTAGACACGATGTCTCATACTTCGACCGGCTGCCGCCCCTGCGCCGCTTCAGCAGCCAGGTCGAATTCAAAAGCATTGAAAAGAAAGATCCACGGGCCGGCGATCGCGTCTACATCGGTTTGGACGTCGGCTCGACCACCACCAAAGCCGTCCTGCTCCGCAAAGAAGACAATGCTATTTTAGCCTCCGTTTACCTGCGTACCAACGGTGATCCGATCACTGCCTCACGGCGGTGTTATCGCCAAATCCTCGACCAGATGTCGGCGGTCGTCGATCCGCAAAAGATCGAAATCGAAGGATTGGGCGTGTGCGGTTCCGGACGCCAGATTGCCGGACTGCATGCATTGACCGACGGCGTGATCAACGAAATCATCGCCCATGCCACGGCATCGGTTTATTTTGACCCGGCCGTCGACACAATTTTCGAAATCGGCGGGCAGGATGCCAAGTACACTTACATCACCAACGGGGTCCCGTCGGATTACGCGATGAACGAAGCCTGTTCGGCCGGTACCGGATCTTTTCTTGAAGAGTCGGCCTACGAAACCCTGGGCGTTCGAATGGAGGATATCGCCGACATCGCGCTTCAGGGGCAAAACGTCCCGAATTTCAACGATCAATGTGCCGCTTTCATTGCTTCCGACATCAAAAATGCCATCCACGAAGGCGTCGGCCGCGAAGACATCATGGCCGGTCTGGTCTATTCCATCTGCATGAACTACGCCAATCGGGTCAAGGGGAACCGTCCGGTTGGCAACAAAGTCTTCATGCAAGGCGGTGTCTGCTACAACAGGGGCGTTCCGTTAGCCATGGCGGCCCTCGTGGGAAAACCGATCGTCGTCCCTCCGGAACCCGGACTCATGGGGGCTTTCGGCGTCGCCCTCGAGGTTAAAAAAAGGGTGGCCAGCGGCCTGATGCAAAAAAAAGCATTTGACCTGGCGACGCTGGCAGAGCGTTCGGTGACATACGGACGGACGTTCACCTGTAAGGGCGGCAAGGAAAAATGCGACCGCCGCTGCGAAATCGCGATGATCGAGCTGGACGGAAGCGCATACCCGTTTGGCGGGGCCTGCAACCGGTATGACAACCTGAGGCGCAAGGTCAGCTATGACGTCGGCGGACTCGATCGGGTCCGTCTCAGGCAGCGGATGACGTTCAATGGTGCTGTGCTGCGAACAGCGACAACACCCGATTCCAAGAACCACGGCCGGATCGGTTTCAACCGCAGCTTCCTGGTCAACACCTATTATCCGCTTTACGAGTCCTTTTTCGCGCAGCTCGGCCTCGAGCCGGTTCTGCCGGCGACTTATTCCCGTCAGGGCATCGATCAGCGCAACGCCGCATTTTGTTTCCCGGCCGAACTGGCCCACGGATATTTCCACGCGCTGCTGAACGTGGAGCCGCCGCCGGAGTATCTCTTTTTACCCCATTTCCGGGCTGTTCCGACGCATGACAATCGCATGAATTCCCAGGTTTGCCCGATCGTACAGGGTGAAACTTATATTCTGCGCGCCACTTTCAGGGAACGGCTTGACGCTTTGAGGGCGCGGGGCAGCCGGATTCTCACACCGTTGATCGATCTGACGCACGGCCTTGAAGGTGCCCGGCGTCCGTTGATTGAAACCGCCCGGCAGATGGGCATCGGACGCCGCAGGGCCCGACAGGCGTTTTCCGTCGCCTTCGAACGGCAGCAGCGCTATCTCGACGAAATGACGGCCGTCGGCCGGCAAACTCTCGCGGAAATTGAAAAAGACCCCGATCGATTCGCAGTTGTTCTCTTTGGCCGTCCCTACAGCGCATTTGTCGATGAGGCCCATATGGGCATCCCACACAAGCTCGCGTCAAGGGGTGTTGCGGTGATCCCGCTCGATTTTCTGCCGCTGAACCATGAAAAAACCACGCGCCACATGTATTGGGGTATCGGGCAATTGATCACAAAAGCCGCCCGGATCGTCAAAGAACACCCGCAGCTCTTTGCGGTCTACATCACCAACTTTTCATGCGGCCCGGATTCTTTTCTGCTCGGTTATTTTCGCAGCATCATGGGACGCAAACCCTCTTTAACGCTGGAACTCGACAGCCACACGGCCGACGCCGGCCTCGAAACACGCATCGAGGCGTTTCTCGATATTGTGGCCGCCTACCGCAAGCTGATGGCCACCCATCGCATCGGTCCGGTTAAAAAGACATTTACGGCCGCGCGCACCCTTTTAGAAAAAGGTGTTGCACGGGTCGTTACCTCAAAAGGTGAAAAATTAGACATGACGGACCGGCGAGTCACGCTGCTTTTCCCATCGATGGGCCGCCTGGCGAGCGAATGCCTAGCCGCGGTGTTTCAAGGAAAAGGCTTTAATGCCAGGGCCTATCCGCCGGCCACCGAAGCCGATTTGAAAACCGGGCGCGCCAACACGAGCTGCAAGGAGTGCCTGCCGCTGATTCTGACAACCGGCACGCTGTTGAACTACGTTCGCAATGAAAAAAAACCCGAGGAGGTGCTGGTCTACTTCATGGCCGGCGGCAGCGGCCCATGCCGCTTCGGCCAGTATTCGGTGTTTATGGAAAACCTGATCAAACGGCTCGAGCTGCCCGACGTGGCCTTGCTCACCCTGAGCTCGGAGAATGCTTACGCCGGTCTGGACACCGATTTTCAGCGTCGCGGCTGGTGGGCCATCGTGGTTTCCGATGTTTTGGAAGACATCCGATCGATGCTGCTTGCCAATGCAGATGACGTTCCATCGGCCATGACCGCATTCGAAGAAGAGCTGGAATTGATCATGAAACAGCTCAGACAGGGTAATTTCACACGCCTCGAGGAGCAATTGAAAAAAACCGCCGAACGATTGCGGCGGATTCAACTCAAACGTCCGCCTGTCGCGGTTCCGAAAATTTTTCTTGCCGGAGAAATTTTCGTTCGCCGTGATGCCCTGTCGCGGCAATACCTGACGGAACGACTGGCCGAACAGGGATTTGCCACCATCTGCTCGCCCGTTTCCGAATGGATGCTCTATGCCGATTTTCTGGTGAAATCCGGGCGAGCGGACTGCAAGCCGACGCTGTTGGAGTATCTGAAATTTTTACTGCACAACCGCTACAAAGGTTTTTACGAAAAACGCATCAAGACGATTCTGGCCGGCTCGCAACTGGTGCCTGCGGAAGCGGTCAGGATGGACACCATCATCGACGGGGCATCTCATCATCTGTCGCCCGACTTGGGCGGCGAGGCCATTTTGACCATCGGCAGTGCCCTTGCGGAAATCGTCGATGTTGCCTGCGGCGTGATTGCCATCGGGCCTTTCGGTTGTATGCCCAACCGCCTCTCGGAGGCGATTCTTTGCGAAACGATGAACCGCAGTGACAAGCTGCGCATCGATCCTCACAATGAACGGTTGCGCACGGTGCTTGCCGACATCGACGAATTGCCCTTCCTGGCTATCGAAAGCGACGGATCGCCTTTTCCGCAGATTATCACCGCCAAGCTCGAAGCCTTCTGTTTGAGGGCTCGCCGCCTGCACGACAGGCTGTACACCATGAACTGATGGCACCCATCCCTTCATCACCTGCTGATGCTACCACACCTGACGACCGCAAGGCCGTCTGGGGGTGGGCGTTGTACGACTGGGCCAATTCGGCTTTTGCGACAACGGTCATGGCAGGATTCTTCCCGCTTTTTTTCAAGCAATACTGGAGCCAGGGGACCGACCCCAACGTTAGTACGGCACAACTGGGCCTGGGAAATTCCGTCGCCAGCCTGATCGTCGCGATATTGGCACCGGTGCTGGGCGCCATTGCGGACAAAGCCTCGGTGCGTAAGAAATTTCTGATACTCTTTGCTTACCTTGGCGTCATCATGACCGCCGGTCTTTTCCTGGTGGGAAAAGGCCAGTGGGAATGGGCGATTCTACTTTATGTCACCGCTATCGTCGGGTTCTCGGGATCGATCGTCTTTTACGATGCCCTGCTGCCGGCAGTGGCCTCGGAAACCCGCATCGATTATGTATCGAGCTTGGGCTATGCCATGGGGTACCTGGGCGGCGGATTGCTGTTCCTGGTCAACGTGCTGATGACCTTGATGCCGGAGCGCTTCGGACTGCCGGATGCCGCCACCGCGGTTCGGTATGCTTTTCTCACGGTCGCGCTTTGGTGGGGCGGCTTCACCCTTTTTACCGTCTACTGGGTGCCCGAGGTCGCCTACCGGCCATCGCCAACCGGGACCCGCAATGCCGTTTTTTCAGGAATTCAACAAATCGGCAAAACGCTGCGGAATTTCCGCCGCTTAAAAACCGTTTTTCTGTTTCTGATGGCCTATTGGTTTTACATCGACGGTGTCGACACCATCATCCGCATGGCGGTCGACTACGGGTTGGCCCTCGGCTTTCAGGCCAACGACCTCATTGGTGCACTTCTGGTGGTGCAATTTGTCGGTTTTCCGGCGGCCCTCGGATTCGGCAAGCTGGGTGAAGCCGTGGGTGTTCGCAGGGCTATCTTCTTGGCTATTGGATCCTACTTGCTGATAACCCTTTGGGGTACGATGGTGACCAGGAAAGCCGAATTTTACATCCTGGCGGTCATGATCGGACTGGTTCAAGGCGGAATTCAGGCCCTCAGCCGGTCGTATTATGCGCGATTGATTCCCAGACACCGAACGGCCGAATATTTCGGGTTTTACAACATGCTGGGTAAATTCGCCACGATCATCGGGCCGTCGCTGATGGGCCTGGTCGGCTTGACCGTCAAACGCATCCTTCTGCCTCCGGCACCCTCGGCGGCCGACTTGGTACACTACGGCCAAGTGGCATCGCGCTGGAGCATCGGCTCGGTTGCTCTGCTGTTTATCATCGGCGGCATTCTGTTTTACTTCGTAGACGAAAAAAAGGGCCGCGCCGAAGCGGCCCGTCTGTCCGACACCGGAACCATGCCGTCCTCGTTCGGCTAAGGTCCCGCGAAAAAGTACATGAAATGCTAACGTAATTTTAGTATACTAATGCAGGATAGTAACTTACAGGGAGCGACCTTGCCATGGAGATGCATTTGATTGAAATCGACGCAGACGTCTGGAACCACTTGAAACAGTTTACCGAACCTTTTGTCGATACACCCAATTCCGTCCTTCGCCGGCTGCTGCTCGACGAAGACGACCGGGACGACGTTGCACCGCTCAGCGTCATCGACATCAAAGGGGTTCCGAAGGCGTTGTCTCAAATTTTCGAAGTGCTTTACGAAATCGAAGCGAACGGCTGTTCCCGGGTTGAAGCGACGCACAAGGTCGCGGAAAGACGGGGGACAGCACCCCAAACCGTGACCGATAAGTATTGCCGTCAGTTGAACAAGCTTGCCCACGAAATCGACCAACTTTTCGATGAAATAGGCTACGCGCAGTTTAAGAAACTTCTGAAACAAAAATTTACGAGCCACAGCAGTATCATCGATCTTTACTTTGAGACATTGGCGGGCAACCCGCAGGCCGCTGCCGCAGGGGATTCCACAAATGATGAAAAAGTGCCCGAGCCCGCCCTCGAGCTGTGAGTTGCGGCGGCACCTCCCGGCCATTCCGGCGTCGCGCCAAGCCCCGATTTACCTTAACGGTCGTATGGGACCCGGACAAGCGTCTTGACATATAATTTATTTATGTATATTTAGGTACTTACCATGTTTGAATTAAAGGATCCGCCCGAATGGTTCCGCGTGCAGCAGGCGGGCGGCCGTCAACGTCGGGTCCTTCTACGGAGATTTTTGATATGATCGATATGGACGATTCCCGACTCAAGACCGAAATTGACGACATTGTCGCCAAAATCAACACAACCATGAAAAAAATCGAAAGCGTTGTCCCGCTGAATGCCCCGGAAGCAGACCCCTCCGGTAACGAGAAAGATGATCCGGCCCCGGCCGTTGATGACTCCCTCCAGGAGGGTTCCCAATCTCCCTGACAGCTTGATACTCTTGATATGCTTAAGTTTTCAATCTGAAGTCCAGCAAAAATAAATGTTGACCTTCGTGTTTAACTCCATTAATGAAACGAATAACCAGTACAAAAAACCCCAAATCGACCACGCGAATTGAGGAGGTGCTATGGCGTTGACCAAGAACGAAATCGTCACGGCGGTGCATGAGCTCGGTTTCACCAAGAAAAAATCGGTCGACATCGTTGAATCTCTTCTGGAAATAATAAAAAACACACTGGAACGCGGGGAAGACGTACTGATTTCCGGTTTCGGGAAATTCTGTGTCAAAGAAAAGAACAAAAGGCGAGGCCGCAATCCGGCGACCGGATCAGACCTGATTCTGCGGGAGCGTAAGGTCGTAACGTTCAAATGTTCAGGAAAACTGAGAAACAAGATCAACCGGTCGGACTGATCTTTTGCGCCTGTTTTTAAATGACGTCACCGCGCGAAATCCGATTAAACCGCGATGAATCAACCACCACTCTGAAGCATCCGTCAATTATTCCTGAATATTGTCGGGTTGTCGCGAACCATTTTATTCCCTCCGTTGATCACCCAGCCGTCAAACGGTATTCAATTCTATAAATCGCTTTTAAAGGTCGATGCGATACGTCTTTATTTTGCTGAGAAGAGAGGGATGGCTGATTTCAAGCAGGCGCGCGGCGCGACTTCGATTTCCGCCGGTTTCCGTAAGCGCTTTAACGATGAGTTTTTTTTCCAGTCTTCGCTGGGCCTCTTTCAGGGAGAAACCCTCGGAAAGAGTGTCGAGATGACCGTTTTCAAGCCCCGTGACGATGCTGCCGGGAAGGTGCTCAGGCAACAGAACGTCTTGTTCGGCCAGCACCACCGCCCTCTGGATCACATTTTCCAGCTCACGGACATTACCCGGCCACGGATGTTTCATTATGAAGGACATAGCCGCCGGAGTGATGGAGGCAATGTTCTTTTTCAACTCGCCGTTGAAACGCTCGATAAAAAGCTGACAAAGAGGCGGGATATCCTCGGTCCGCTCTCTGAGTGACGGCAGGTGAATTTGCATTACGTTGAGGCGGTAAAACAAATCCTCGCGAAAGGTCCCCTTCTGCATTTCCGCCTCCAGATTCTTTGCCGTCGCCGTAATCACCCGGACATCGACCTTGTGTGTTTTTGGGTCTCCGACCGGTCGAACCTCGCTCTCCTGCAGCACCCGCAATAGCTTGACCTGCAAGGACAGAGGCAATTCGCCGATTTCATCCAGAAACAGCGTTCCACCCTCAGCCGCTTCGAAAAGTCCGGCTTTATCACGGTCCGCGCCGGTAAAAGCCCCCTTTTTGTACCCGAACATTTCGCTTTCGAGAAGATTTTCGGGGATCCCGCCACAATTGACCGGTACGAGACGGCCGTCGGCCCTTTCACTGTAAAAATGGATGCCGCGAGCGATAAGCTCTTTACCGGTCCCGCTCTCACCCGTAATCAGCACGGTGGTATTGTGCCGGGCGACTTTTTTGGCCAGTTCGAACACCGCTTGCATGGCTTTGCTCTGACCCACCATGCGATCGAAACGGTTGTCGGCCTGGATGTTTCTGATTCGCTCCCGCAGAAAGCTGTTTTCTTTCTTTAACCGTTCGCGCTCTTCGGCCTTTTTGAGGGTGAGGGTGACTTCATCACTTTTGAACGGTTTTGAAATATAGTCATATGCACCCAGTTTCATGGCTTCTATCGCCGTCTCAACGGTACCGTAGGCCGACATCATGATAACGGTCGAGTGCTCGACCAAATCTCCGGCGGTCTTAAGGAACGTCATTCCGTCCATCTTCGGCATCTTGATGTCGCAGAGGATAAAATCGTAGGAGGATCGCTCCAGCATTTTCATTCCTTCGAGCCCCTCTGCGGCCGTGTCGACTGAGTAACCTGAATTCTTCAGCATGGCCGCCAGCATGTGCCGCATATTACTTTCGTCGTCGATCACGAGCAGTCGCCGCGGACCTTGTCCACATGCCGGTGAGAGTGATTTGTCCATCATAAAGACCTGCTCTCCGGCCCCCTAACCGGCTGAATCTGTATCCAGCCGGGGGGCGGTTGAGTGTCATTCGGTTTTCCAATCCTGGAACTCGTCATTTAGTGCAAAATCAATTCAATTGGGATAACTGCATACCCGCTGCATGTCTGCGCCGCTTGTGGGACACCGCAGAGCGGCTACGGCGGGCAGGCAAGAAGAGCCATTGACAGCGGAATACCGTGGCAATGGCAAGCCATCAACTATTGATGGGTCCGGGTAGACGGGTTGGCGCGCTCAGCGGCAATCTCACGCGCATCGTCGTGCCTTCGCCGAGCTTGCTGGCAGCCGAAATCTTGCCGCCGAGGCTTTCTAAGATCATGAAACTGACCGAAAGCCCGAGTCCGGTGCCCTTGCCCGGTTCCTTGGTCGTAAAAAAAGGATCAAAGATATCGGCGATATTTTCAGGCGTTATACCAACGCCATTGTCGATCACCGCTATTTCCAGCACCTGTTGGTCGGCAGCGTTTATGGAATCGTTCGAACCGCTTTTGCGGTTAGCAACCGTCGACCGGATGCGGAGGCGTCCTTCGCCGTTCGATGATTTCGAAGCGATGGCATCCACGGCGTTTAGAATCAGGTTCAAAAAAACCTGGCGCAGTTGGTTGGGATCCGCGGTGACACAATCATTTCTTGCTTCCAGGTTCAGGCGAATGTCGATGTTTGCCACCTTCGGCTCGAAGCGGACGACATCCGAGACATCGGTGATAACATCGTGAACGTGTATCGCCGTTGCGCCCTCGGTCGACGGACGTGACAAATCGAGCAACTGCCGGATAATCGTGTTGATCCGGCAGATCTCTTCCCCCGTACGGCGGATGTAGTCTCGTTTTTCGGTCTCATCGATATCACCGTCTTCCTGCTTGAGCAGGTCCAGATAGCCCATGACGATACCGATCGGATTGCCGATCTCGTGGGCAATGCCGGCTGACAGGCGCCCGACGGAAGCCAGCTTCTCAGCTCGGATAATTTCCTGCTGGGCTTTTTGAAGGTCTGCGTTGGCTTTTTCAAGAGAGGTAACCGTCGCGCGCAGTTTTTGCTTGTCT